>Ga0041059_1001596_pt1 | contig 17834 bp, 8 predicted proteins | sample AraColnosormetaG_FD_56232 | JGI IMG/M metagenome (GOLD analysis project Ga0041059, IMG submission 56232) | Arabidopsis roots microbial communities from North Carolina, USA - Col MF nosort | ecosystem: Host-associated > Plants > Roots > Unclassified | place: USA: North Carolina | collected 2013-09-02
AGTAACAAATGGACACCTTTTGATATCCTTGTCAGGATACTCTTCGAAAAGCTGCAAGATAATTTGTCCATGGACGACAACATATCTCTCAACATCCAAGAGCTTAGAAGAAATGTAAGCTTTATCGTTCTCCTCTAACCCACAAAGTCTTTTTATGACATTTGCATATGAAAGCTTAGCAACCCTACTTTCTCTCATGAGCATATTGAAAATGCTTATCGCAACCCTTACTGTTTTCATAACAGTTTCAAACCATGGAGCATATTGCTTTGACGGTTTCCCAAGTCGATACCTACATAGAGGCAATTATAAAATAAAACATTGTCACAAAAAGTAAAAAAATAACTAGAGTAAAAAAAATAATATTAAACCCTTTACTAAAAAAATAATCAATTTATTTATTTTGCATTATGTTTGCAAAATCACTAACCAATTTTTCAAAGTTAGTAAAACCAATTTCTTTCGATATAAAATTTAGCAAAGTTGGTCAATCTCCACGTAGGCACTAGCCTGATTCGCAAGCAACAGAAGTAATAAATAAGGTAGAAACATGCAGTGAATATAGTAAGCTTACCAGGCCATGTCAGTTCGTAATGTGACAAAGATCATTTCTGCTCCAAACTCAATCATCCATTCCTTTATTTGACTAAGGAATATGTTCATCCCATCATGAACATTTGACTGCGTAGAGGTAGAGCTCTCTGAATCATCGAGACAAAACCCACTTCCATCATCTTCAGCCACCACACCTGACCCAAATACGGTGACATCGATTTCAGCACACGGCCTCATGGGAAGAACCTCTAATGATATCATCCGTGAATCAGAGTTGTAAAGAGCCCAATTGTGAAGTGTTCTACAAGGTAGGTCCCTTGTATCTACCTCATAGCCAGGTTCAAAGAGTAAAAGCTCATCTGTTTCTTCTTTGGTGTTCTTGTAGTAAGACGGGAGTGGATAATCATTGGCAATCTCGTGTTCATTGATCTTAATGTAAAACTTATTCGAAGCAGAAGTTGTTGAACTTCTCTTATTTCTCGACCGCTCCATAGATATCCGATACTCTTCTTCTTGGATTAACTTAGCATATCTTACATCCTCGGCCTCAGCACCATCCACTAAATGATCAGATTTCACGAGCTGGCTCTCATCAATCCTCAGAGCCACATTAGACAAAGCCTTGTGGATTTTACTACTTTCATGATCTCTTAGAGAAACAAGAACAGAATTTTCAACAAAGCATGTTTCATGATTCTTGGCTGTCTCATCCAGACCAGCGAGTTGGTTATATATGAATTCTCCTTGGGATATAACAAACTCTTGGATGGCTCCACCGCTAGAAAATATCTTGCTTCCGCTCATCGACCTCGCAACCGCCGCAAGAAGCTCATCAAGACTTGTATCCGGATTCTTGGACAAGCTCTTAAACACCTCCACACAAGCACAAGCTTTCTCAAAGAAATAATCATATATTTTCTTGTATTTAGAAGCTGGTTTACGGCAATCGTAATCCGCTAACGCTGTTGATATCCATATCCCCGGGGAACCATCTTCATAACCAGATATATTCCAGTTCTCGACACGACCAAAAGATTGAAACCTCACACCCTTTTCTTCGTTTTTGTCATCACCTAAAGGTAAGACAACACCTTCAAGAAAAATGTCACCAAGTTCCAACATCTCCACAGGCTGTGGAACTCCATCTGAATTATGTAAAACAAAATCAGTCAGCCTCCGGTTTGGACGAGGATCATCATTGCTCTCCAAAGAAGAAGTTAACTGTATCGCCACGATCTCTTCCACCACGTTCTGCTCTTTCTTAGCTTCAACGGTTTCAGATTTGTCAGAGATACGAAGAGGTTTCTCCTTGAAGTTTCTGCAAGCTGCTGCTCGCTTTGGTCTCCTTTCCTTAGAGACATCATCATTTGAGTCAACACTTCTCTTCTTTTGCTTCCCAACTTTTGTCTCCATTTCCGAGAAAACCCTAATTTGAAACAAAATTATCCAAATCATTAGCATGCACACTTTAAATAAAAGATTTGCTTGAATAGATGTAATTAGACCCCTAAAAATGAGTGTTTCTACATCACATAGATTATATCGACGTAACAATTAAATATCATAAGACTTTCAATTGAAATCCTTCGAATCTAGTTTGATATCGACAATAAAATTTAGAAAAATGATGCAAGAAAACTTACGTTTAGTGAGAATAGTGAAACAAGAAAGTTGAGTGAAGGGATTATAAATGGAGCTAGCTAGTAGCTAAGAATTGTTTTTATAAAAAAATTAGTGAGAGTAGTAAAACAAGAGCAAAGGACTATGAATGGATTATAAAGCTACGATTTGATATTTATAAATAGAACAAATAAACGCCTAAAGATTTAGAACGTTCAGGACTGGCAAAAATCTTGTGATACACTGTCCATTACAATTTCATTTAAAGAGATGAGCTGTAATTTAGATTTATTCTTTTTATATTAGTTGAAACTTAGCATTTTGGGGGACTATCCTAAATCCTATATTTCCTTTTAGTAATAAAAAACAATGATTTGAATTGAAGACTGAAAGGAAGTTTGACCAATTTATATAGAAGATTTTCTTACCTTTTTTTAAATTAAGATTTTATCTTCCATAAACATAAAGTTGACTCATTTATTTTCGAAAACTGTCATTTTAGAGCTGGCGAAAATAGTGTGATACATTGTATATACATAAAGATTTTAATTAATCTAATGAATGTTACCCCTTTTTAACATTGAGATTCTATCCTTCATAAACATAAAGTTGACCCATTATGAAAAAGACAAAAAATATATATTATATTCTTATTTATTACATTTTAGAGCTAGCAGATATGGTGTGATACATTGTACATAAAATTTTAATTAATCGTATAAATTGTTACCCCTTTTTAATATTGAGATTCTATCCTCCGTAAACATAAAGTTAACTCATTATGAAAAAGACAAAAAACAAATATCCTATTCTCATTTATTTTCTAAAAGTAACATTTTGGAGCTGGCAAAAATAGTGTGATACATTACACATAAATATTTTAATTAATTTTATGAATTGTTACTCTTTTTTAACATTGAGATTCTATCCTCCATAAACATAAATTTGACTCATTATGAAAAAGGCAAAAAAAAGATATTATATTTTTCTAAAACTAGCAGAATTGGTGTGATACATTGTACTTAAAGATTTTTATTAATCTTATGAATTGTAATTTAGCTTTTGTGCAATATCCCATAGAAATCTCATATTTTCAATATTAATGGAAAATTGTATTATATAACAACATTGTTGCAGTTTGTTCTCTCTTTTCAAAATTATTATGTTAAACATTGTGACAAATATACTCATGTTTATAAAACATTGTCATATGTCATATTTTTATATAACATCTACAAATTCAGTTAAAAAGAATTCAAAAAAAAAGAAGAGAGATTGAACATTTCCTTATATAACGTTTACAACTTTATATTGCGACAAATATTTAACACAAATCAAGGTCAAATACGTTAAATTTGATGAAAGTTTGTGTCTCATATTTTAACAAAGCTAGTGATCGATCCATTCTAAAATTGGAGTTTAACTAATCACATTATCACAAGATTTGCATCTTTTTTTTCTTACAAATTTTGCCACGATAGAAAGGAAGAATAACAATAAATTCATAAGCAAAACTAACAATTAACCTCAAAAACTATGATTTTTACTTGTACAAAAATTAAGTTGACTCACAAATCGCCCTTTTTTTTAACTCTAGCATTTAGGTTTTAGTTTATATAATTGTATGTAAAAAAAAGCCCACAAATTAAAGGCCCTACTGAAAAATTTATAGTATAGTCCACAAATTAAAGGCTTTACAAAACAATTTATAGTATAAATACATATGAAAAACTTAATAATCTTTGTTTGGCGATAAATTTGTGTATTCGTATTTGTATTTTCTTAATTATTAATTTATATTTAAGGTTTGATTAAAATTTAGGAGGATTACAAAAATAGCACTAAAAAGTTTTTTCTTCCAAAAATAACATCTCTTTTGAAAAAATCAACAAATAGCACTCAAAACTTTAATTAAATATTAAATATAAACGATTAGTTAACTAAAATAAATAAATAAAAGTAAATATTTTCCGTCAAATGGTTTCCCACAAAAAAACATTTCGTAAAAAAGTTTCTCGCCAAAAACTTTCCTATCAAATTTTCCCGCCAAAACAATCTTCGTAAAAGTTTCCCCGCAAAAAAAATTTCAAGAAGGTAACTACGGTATTCGGGAATGATTTCACGTAATTCAGGAAAGCTTTCACAAATAAAAATTTCGTGAAACCCTTCCTGAATTTCGTAGAATCCTTCCTAAATTTCAGAAAATGATTATTTGAAGAATTCCACAAAATTTAGGAAATATTTTACAAAACTCAGGAAGGATTTTATGAAATTCAGGAAGGGATACAAAAAAAATATATTCTATATTTCGTAAAATCTTTCTTGAATTGCTTAGAATCCTTCCTAAATTTTGTAAAATCCGTCATGAATTTCTATTTTTTTGGCGGAAAAATTTTGACGGAAATTTTTTTGGCGGGAAAATATTGTCAGGAATTTTTTGGCGGGAATTTTTGGTAAAGAATTTGTGTATTTTTGAATTTTTTGAATTTTAAATTTTAATAATTAAATATAAAATAATTATTTGAATGCGATTTATGTCAAAAAAAATTTTAATGCTATTTTTGTCCAAAAAACTTAAAATTGTGCTATTTGTGAGAATTTATCTAAAGAGTTTATGGTGCTTTTTGTGAAACTTGATTATGTGCTATTAGAGATCATTTCTCTATTTCAAATACTCTAATACTTTAGAATCGATGATCTCATATTTTAATTGATGTTAAATCGAGTGCGTAGATGCTGCTCATCAGTGTTGTTGAGCTTGATTAACTACAATATAAATTGAGTGTGATTTACCTGTTTTCAGAATAATAACAAACGATGCTACAACTATGTCCACTAGCTACAACAGGGAGAGAGCCAAGGAGAGGGCAATTAAGTGACATATATATTATCACAAGGCTTTGGGAAAACGGGATGTTGTTAGAAGCAATCTCTCTTTGTTGATGGGCTTGGATATATCATAAATTGACAGTTACCACTTTGAGAACAATGATCAAAGTCAAAGCTGCGAGAATCGATTTGGTGTAAAAAAAAGTCCTAACAAAATTGTTGATGGAACTTTAAAGGAGGTCTCCAATCTGTTTTGACCATTCTTCATCACTTGGTGGCCTTGCATAATGTATTCTATGTAGTATTTGGTATTTTTTTTGTCATCTGAAAATTTTATTATAGAATTTTATTGTCAACCAAGGTAAAATACAAGTGTCCAAAAAAGAGAAACATATGCCGGCGGACATACTATAAGTCTCCGAAAACATAAGCCGGCGGAAAAAAGGAGTTCCCCGAAATCTAGGCCTTAGATAAAGGAGACGAACTAAACTCGGATTACAATGCAGAAAATATCAAACCAAGCTCGAAAGAGGACGATGACACAAACTAAGAACCGAGGTAACAAGGCAAAACCTTAAGAAAATGATAGACCCAAGAAAGCAGTGACTCCACTTCTTCTTGCCTACATGCGAATATGTAGTATTTGGTTTAGATAATGATAATTAATTTCTCTTGATCAATTGATGAAGTATTGCATTTTTAGAAAGAAAAACATCATAGGAATTTTTTTATTTTTTTGGTGAATATTATAGGAAAAATTATTTGCTTCCGCCTAACTTTTGCTAGACTCAATCTTGATTTCATTGATCACTCTTCTCCAAAATTCCTTGGCTTCAAGCTTCTTAATCCATGTTTTGCCTCCAATTCCTATGATTTTCGCCAAAGATGCCTAGGAAGAGAAAAAACAAGACTAAAGATCCTAAACGGACTCTAAAACTTGATGCAAATGTAAGAAAAACAACATGAAAATGATTCTAAGATACGCTAAAAAAAAACAATGTACATCATCTCTCAACTAAGTAAGAGTTTGTTTTAAAGAGAAGGAAGAGGTTGCAAAAGTCGTCAAAAACCTATGGGAATCTCTAGAGAGGTGCATGAGAGCTTGACAGTCTTTGAGGTATCCAAAGACAAACCAGAACCAAAATTTATACTTGAGAACCAAAGGCCTCAAAAGCTAGCAAACTAGGCTAAATGTAAATTACTACAGTTAACTTTGATCATATACAAGTAAATAAGTATGACAAAGACTTCAAAGTAAAACAGACCAATACATCATTTCTATTTAATGAAAGAAAAGACACAACACTACACAAAATGGCAGATAAGTAAAAGCTTTTGTTGTGAAGTGACCCCATCTCATTTGAATTCTTCCTCAATAGCCTTGTCCTTTTTACTTACTTCTTCACTTCTTTTGTTTCTTATACATCAACTTGACATCTCCAATTCTATACACACACACATATATATGAATCTAAACATCACTAAGTAAAGAGAGATTAAAGCCTTTTAGATTAGAATAACACAAAGAAGCCACACAAGTTCAAGCACCATACATAGATTAAGACACTTAAGAGAGGCTAAAACCATTCCTAGTTGCAACTTTTAGGTAGAGACTTCGAACATAACAAGGCCTGGTTCATGGAGATGGTGGCCAAATATGCGGTTCCATGTCTAAAACTGCGTTTTCCGCATAAAAATTATCGTCCCAACCATGCTCAAACTCATCCTCATAGAACTCTCCCATTACACCATCTTCAAAAAACTCCCAAGCCAAGTAATCAGACCCATCTGAGAAGTAATCTGAGCAGCAATCCTCCCAATCATTTATCATATCATAGAATCCGATCACGCGTGGACCTAACACTTTCATATCCGGAAACTTCTCTTTGAAAAACTTGTTATCAAGTTGCACGTCCCAACAGCCTCTAAGTTCCAAGAACTCAAGAAAAACACAGCACGATAAGATCTTGAGTACTCCTTCTGTGCTGACTCGGTGGTAAGCTATCTCTAACCGCTTCAGCTTCGGCATTGTATTGGCGATAGCATAAGCTTCATCGTCGTGAGAGACAACACTTGCTACATCCAATGGATGCATGTTTCTGCAAAACTCTCTCAGTGATTTACAGTGTTTTCCTATGGCTTGTATCGCCTCTGGGCCTATTTTGCAGCAGTAGCTCAAATCCAAGAAAGTGAGAGACGAGAGCTTTTCAGCTACGTTTACCACACCCGAATTAGTCAGACCACTTCTTGGCACCTTCAAGGTCTTAAGTGAACCAGCACTTACCAAACAAAACAAGAAAACATGTAAAATATTAGATACAAAAGCAATGAACTAAGAAATCATGTTGCTTCAATCACATCCCCTAATACATTCTATGCCTATAACCACTTAAAAGCTTATTCTAAATATGATCATAATACATTAAACTATAGCAACTTACTGTTGTGCAATGAAGGAGAAGATAGAGTCATTTCGAAGGCCAGTAACGGAGAGTTTTCGCAAAGAGCCAGCGCTTCTAGGGATCAACATCTCAAGCATCCGGTCAAGATGATCAGACTGGTGAAAACGGTTACTCCACAGCTCAATGTCAATCTCTTGCCAACAATAAGGTCCAGTAACAGCTCTGTTCCATGCTTTGCAAACTCTAGGCACCACTGTTAGTACTTCTTGAAGAGGTAAGTGGCTAAAGATTAAACCAAGAGCATCTGGAATCAACTCATCCCAATGTCGAAACTCGCAATCTTCTTCCATCTAACAAATATCTGTTTCACAAAAACCAATACAAGATCTTCAAATTCTATGTATCTAAGAATCTCTTAAAGTCTTTAAAACTTTTTTTCTTGAAGCAATCTAAAGATTCATACTTTTGTATCAAGATCCAAGAGAGATAATAAAGAAATGAAGAAAACTCAAAGATCTAACAAACCCATATGAACAAAACATGTTTAAGGAACTAAAACTAAAACAATCACTGAGAGCTAAAACTCCACAAAACCACAGCTAAAATCTATGAGCAAGAACAAGAAGTATGGAAGTAAAGTACAATCACTAACTCAGAAGCTACCACTGGAGAAAGATCAGAAAAAAACACAGAGAGATCTGAAACAAAAAGTTGAAAGAGCTCAAGAACCAGTGAAGTTACTAGAATTGGAAAGATAGATACTAAAAGAAGTAAAAAGGAAACAACTTTATCAAACCCAAAAACTATCAACAAGAAAACAGAACAAATTCATAAAAATAAGAACAAACTCTTATTCACCAGAGAAACTTTCTTCAATATTCACCACAAAAGCTGAGTAAGGAAAGAGAGAGAGAGGAGAAAGAGAAAGAGAAAAGAGAGATCTACTTCACCTAACGAGAGAGAGAGAGCATCAACAATATACAACCAAACAACAAGAACAAAGCAACAACAGTAAAAAAAAACGCAGCAGAGTAAATTCTATGACAACAAAAGGGTCCCTCCAATAAGAAATCAATTATTTACTTACTTTAATTCTTCAACAAGTAAAAAAAAAGAGAATACCTTTTACACAATTCTGATCAGAGAATCTACAAAACTTTTATGTAAAAATTCTTCAACGAAAAAGAAAAAAGTTTTGTTTTTTCTCTTCTTACGACTCTCGGGAAAGAGTTAAAAGTATTAATTGTGAAAACTAATAAAGTTTTTTATTGTTTGTTCGATGGCAAATAGGTGCCGTGGAAATTGGGTATTACTATGACTAAGTGTGTGTGTGACATTTTTGACATTATTGAAGATAATGGAGAGAGTTTTACTTGTAGGTGAAAGAACCGACACGTGTCGGTGAAAAAGTGAGAGATAGTGTACACGTGTCTGTGTAGATGTTGTTGTGGGATCTCTTACCGACGTTGACTTGTTGACTGTGTCCTAGAATTCAGAGACATATAGATGAGAGAAAGTCTTTAGGACCAAAGTTAAAAGCCCATTTCGAAAGCACAAGTGTGAATTGAGAAATGTGAAATGTGGACTTTTCACGAATCATCTTCGGTCCGGTGAAGTGAAAGACTTTTCACGAATCAAAATACAAAAGCCCGATTCAGAACATACAGTAGGATAAAGATTTAAGGGATTTTAATTATGTGACGTTTAATATATAATTTTGCGTAAAAGTAAAATTTATATAATAAAAACAGTTAATATATTATTATTTTATTTTTTCATTTTTCCACTTTTCTATTTTACTCAAAAAAATGCAGATCCATGCGAAAAGTTTATTATTATCTCGTCAAGCTAGATTTCATCATTTTATATTATCTGGTCAAACTTTTGTTCAAAAAATCGTTAGGCGCTAGTCGGGCAGTAAGAGTGGACCTAGCGCCTAACAAAAAAATCAGAGATTATACAAAAATTAATCAGGGATTAGTTTTAGGGTTGTTTAATATTTTTAAAACATATTAATTCATTATAATTAAGAAATTTATATAATATTGTTTTTAAAATTATATTAAACATATGAAAATAAGATTGTAGGTTCAAATATATGATTTTTCATACAAATTACGAACATAAGTTGGATATTTTAAATTTTAAATTTTCTTTTTAGAAAAAAAAAATTTGGGATAGGCGCCCTCTAGACGGATTTAGGCGGGTCTATACGGATAAAAATCGGATCAACGATTAATCTTCTCGATTTGAAAAAAATTGTCGTGGATCCCATCTGATTAGCGCCTAGGCGCCCGGCTAGGCGGCCGATTTTTTGAACAAAGGGTCAGACTAGGGTTCCGAATAGAGAACAGACCACACAGTATCGTATACTTCTAATAGTAACAAAAATATCTACATATATACATACAAGACTAGTCTTTAAGGGAGCCACATGAAACATTTGAATATGACCCCATTTTTCTTTCAAAAATTTACACCAAAACTTATTTGCAAATAGGCCTCCAAAAATATTCAGTTCTAAGAAAAAGGCCTCCAAAATTTAAAATATTTTATAATAATCCCAAAATATATAACTTGTTGCTTTGGTCTCCGAATAGTCGGGACCAGCCATGTATGTATATGTATATATTTTTGTTACTATTAAAACCACACCGCACTTTATCCGTAGTTGAATCGCACGTCATCATTCGGAGCCTAGATGTGATAATTTTACAATACAGAGTAGAACTCGAATCCGTTTTATCATAAAATTATGGTATTTATTTTAGTAGATTCTTATATTTTATAAATATTGATTTACTAGTGTTTACACTTTACGTCTAATGATTTGCTAGACATTCATGTATATCACAAATGTTTAAACCTAACATATGGGAAGAAAACAATTGTAGAGTTATATTGTTCTAATTATTTTCCTTTGATACATGAAATAAAGTATTTAGAGTATGTTTTTAGTAATTTTATGGAGGCATTTATTTTCTTAAAAATATCACGCAGTAGTTTCATCTATAACTAAATTTATGGAAGTGTTTCTGAATCATGTTATTTAATCTTTTTTTAGTAAGCTTATTATTTTATTTTAATGTATTTTTGCTTATATTTTAAATATTGTGACAGGAGAAAACATATCACAAAGTCCTCAAAAAGCTTGAATTATAGGGGCTTTTGTACGGGAGGGTACAATTCAGCCCAAAAACTAATGGTAAGACACATTTCGGTGGGCTTGTGAGAGTAGGTACTTATAAGGCCGGGAAATGATGAGCGTACCCTTGAGTTGGATGGCGAAATTGTTTGGCGGGATAAGTTATGTTTCGAAATGTCTGCCCGCTGACTTGACCGGCGGTACTATTTTGCACTGTTCGTGGCTATGTGGACGCCGAAGATGCACGAGGGCAACCCAACTTGTGAACGACGATTAAGGGCCTTATATTGCTGGATATATTTAAGGGTTGTTGTGTGCGTGTACATTATTGTGATGATTTTTCCAAACCCTAGAGAAATCGTCGACGGCAGAAGGTGATTGCACAGAAGAAGTCAGTAGACGACGAATAGTAAAGATTCCGACGACCAAACGCTGCTGCTATGAGCCCACATGTAAGTAATTTGGAATCAGATTTGTCATTGTAGTATAGTGTGTGACATGTAATTTATGGCTTCTATTATAGTTTGTGCCTTATAGTTTGTGCCTTACTGACTAGTTTGTGACTTGTAATTTGTGGCTTGTAGTATAGTTTGTGGCTGGTAGTATAGTGTGTGGCATGTAATTTGGTGCTTCTAGTATAGTTTGTGGCTTGTAGTATAGTTTGTGACTTGTACTTTGGTACAAGTGATCTGATTTACAGTTTGTGAAACAATTGAACAGGGGGGAGACGTAGCGGTCTGTGTTATAGCTGGAGGTTGGGACTGTTCAGAGAAGGGAGTGTGGAAATTTGTTGTTGCTAAAGATTGTTACGCTCGGACCGTATGTATGAATGTGGCAATGACATTTCAAACGCTGAATAACAATGTATGTGAGGAGTTTGAACTTGATGCAGAAAACTGGAAGCCGCAGTTGAGTTATTGGTTGTCGGGCCAACTGTCTGTGTTCTCTGTAAACACAAGGCCTCCTGTAGTTGTTGGTAGCGACATGGCTGTGAGGAACTTCCTTAGGGTAAGGGAGAGTGAGCCTCAGCTTAATCTTTTGCTTTCTCTAGAATCTCTACCTTATCTAGTTGATGGTGTGAGGGTGGAGTTGTTAAAGTGCTAAGGGAAAGGAAAAGCTATAGATGGTGAGAAGGCTGATGAAGAAAGGGGACAATGTTCTAAGGAGATAACATATTTCCAATCAGCATTGGGGATTCTGAATGGTACTAATGGAGCTGAATGTTTGAATATGATGAGTAGTTTCAGACCACCTGCGTCAACTGTGATTGCTGCTGCAACAGATGCAAATGAAACTGTTGGAGTGAATATTGCCACAGCTGCAAACTGCACAGCCGGTGACGATTCAAATGATTGTGTTGTGCCACAACTGAGGGAGAGTAGCACAGAGCCGTGGCTGAGTACCAATGCAAATGGTATCATTAATCTTGCAGATGCAGCAACTCCATCATTATCAAACAATTTAGCCGATAATTGTGAGGATTCAGTCTCTAATGCATATGTGGAATCTGAGACTGAGGCGGAGGATATGAGGATGTTAAGAGAGGTAGAAGAGATTGAGAGGGCAGAGAAATCAAAACGTCAGTGCAAAGGGAAGCGTAAGCTATTTCAGAGTGATGAGGATGCAGATGAAGATAGTTATACCGACGGTTTTAATGAGTCCTCTGCAGATGGTGATGATGGGTTGTGGGAGTACGAGGGCTGGAGTCATCTGATGACTAGTGAGTTTCCCACTGGGGTCAGTGACAATGACATGGAGACTGGGCATCTTTCTGATGAATCGCAGCATGACGATGCTGCCAGGGAGGAATCTCTAACTCCACCGCCACCTTTCATCAATGACATGGAGACTGGGCATCTTTCATCAACCAGAACCATCGCCACCTTTAAACCCGTTGGACAGGAATGACAACTATGGTAGTGATCTAGCCTTCTCAGATGCTGAGCCAGTCTTCGATGACGTGTACAATCTGACTTTTGTAGATGGGTGTGCTCCAGCCTCATCTGAGGAAGATGCCATATACATTGGCAGAATGTTCAAAGATAAAGAGCATATGCGAACAACATTATCGATATATGCTATTAAAAGGTTGTTCCATTTCAAGCAGACCAGATTTGATCCTGGCAGATTAATATTTGTTTTTGTTGACCGTCGGTGTCGTTGGAGGGTTTATGCTGTTTCAGCAGGTCATGAATCGAAGAACTTTGAAGTCAGGACCTTAACTCTGACACACACTTGCAATATTGCATCACGCTCGCAGTATGGGAAACTTGCAACATCTAAGGTCATTGCGAAAGTGCTATAGGGGAAGTATGCAAACGGGATGCCTGGACGACGAGGTGTAGACATACCGGACATTGTGCTAGCTGAGCTGAAAGTTTCAGTAACCTATATGAAGGCTTGGTATGCGAAGGAAGCTGCGATAATAAGGTGTAGAGGTAGCGACGAGGATAGTTACAAACTATTAGCTGTCTATATGCATTCGCTTCAGCAAGCAAATCCAGGGACAAGGTATAAATTAGAGTACACAGAAGCGGTTGCAGGCAGCAAACAGTTTAAGTATCTGTTATTTGCAATAGGAGCTTGCGTGGCAGGAATGAAGTATATGCGGAGAGTTGTGCTGATTGATGGGACAGCAATCAAACACAAGTTCAAAGGTGTTCTTTTAACTGCTAGCATGCAGGATGCTAATTTTATGGTCTTCCCAATTGCATTCGGTATTGTTGATAGTGAAAGTGAACCAGCTTGGTCATGGTTTTTAAGGCAACTGACTACCATACTGCCTGATGCAGCAGATGTGGTAATAGTATCTGATAGACATCGCTCAATATATGCTGCAATGGGGCAAGTATATCTAGAAGCTTTCCATGGAGCCTGTGCTGTTCACATAGAGAGGAATGTCAGACTGAAGTTTCCAAAGAAAGGGGTATCTAACCTAGTCAGAAAGGCTGCACGAGCGTTCAATGAAACAAATTACGGTGGTTTATACAAAGAGATAGAGAGGCGTAGCCCTGGGGTCAAGGTAACAAACTCATAAACAGCTGAGGAATAATGTGACAAGTCTCATAAACACAGTGGTAGGAACAAATGTGTATATGGAAGTAGTTAAACAGCTTACGAAAACGAGGATAGTAGACACCAAATTATAGGACTATAAACCTTATTGGTATGTTCAGGGAACCCAAATAGAATGTCAAACACAACTTTTATAATGGAAATTCAGTAGTTGTTAGTTTACGGACACTAAACCCTTATGATACAGATCAGGGAACCCATGGGTAATGGAGAAAAGTTGTACAAAAGCCGATAGTCTTCCCTGAGTGTAGGACAATAAACCCTAATGATACATATCAGGGAACCCAAGCAAAGTGATATACACATTGTTTATTAGGAGACAGTAATAGTTCTTAGGTAACAGACAATAAACCCTAAGTGAAGGGTCGAGGGAACCCTATGGAATAGGCAAAGATTCACCAACGGCCCAAACAATGTTCTGTATGACATAACTAAAGAGCAACAACAGCAGAGGAACCGCTGGGAAAGTAAAGCAATATATGAGCGGGAGAAATGGAGGAGAAACCTGATAGGAGGACACGACGCTGCTCCAGAGGTGATGACATAGAGATTTCCAACTATCCGAAGAAACACAGATTTATTGAGCTGCCGATATGAGAACATTAAATGCGGATCTTAGAAAAAAACTAGGAAAGGGTACCTGAGCGGTGAGCCGGAGGCTGTGCAAGGGGATCGAAGATGTTGATTTCAATTGCATAGAAAGGGACAGGAGCAGAGTGAAAGATTCGGCATACGAGAGGTTTTGGGGGAGATTGCGATCGGGAACACTGTGATTGGGGGTGTGGTTGAAGGGAAATCAAAGTTAAAGGTTTTGAGACATCAGAGGTGGTGAGTGGCGAGGAGGCAGTAATTTGGAAATCCTGGAGGAGAAAGACCGCGACCGGAGAAAGGGAGATGATGCAATCAGAGAGAAGTGAATCATGTGGCTGCCCAAGAGCAGGTACTTTTGGGGCTACCCGTATAGTAATAGGGAAAAAAAAAGGGAGAGCTGGATATGGGTGAAACGGGAAACAAGAAAACTGAAAAGTACATGAACGCACGAAGGAGGGAAAAAGTGACATTGGATACAAGGGCACAAGGTTTTTTGTGGTTTCTACGTAATTAATCCTTGAATTATAAGAAAAAAATGACAGAACACAAAAAAAATTAGATGTTTACCTTGCTTACTAGAAAGATTTATTTTTGTACCGTTAAAAACTCTAATTTGGAAGTGGGTTAAAAGTACTTATTTTGGCGAAGTTGTTGATATATCGCATATGTAAAAAAGTAATTTTGATGTCCAAAAGAAAGGATCATTAAACTGCAATCAAGTCAAATGAGAGCTCGGCTAGAATTTTATGTCTCCATACTTGATAATAGTACTTTGTCCAATCATTCGAAATTTGTTAATATATAAAATGTTATGCATATCGTTGAAAAATAGTTTTTTATGACAAAAAACAAAAAAACTTATAACTTGCATTGTAGTGAATACATGTCAAAGTAAAAACTACATTGGGAAGGTGATGTTTTACCTGTCATAATACATTGATTTGATGAAGAAGAAAATGAGGTATTTTCTAGAAAAATACAATGCAATTCTCAGATACGACCAAGAAATTGAGAGGCGGGTACTTTGGTGTTAAGGCTGATGACTTCCATCAAGAGAGAAAATAGAAAATATTTTCTAATCAAAAACTAATTCGAAAAATTCGTGAAAGATGACCACAAAAAGATTTTAGAATAAAAAATAATTAATTTAAAAAGATAATGTAAAAACTCACGTTGAAAGGAGGGTTGAAGAATTCCTAGCATATATGCCTCTCATCATGGTTTTAATATTCATTTGATGTATCAACCACCAAATTTACATAACTTGAATATTCTAGATCTTGGATTTTTTAGTGCCATTCAAACACAACATGACAATCTATGTCCGAAAATAATAGAAAGAACTTGTTAAAATGGTAAAAAATAAATTTGATGAATATCCTTTCATGCTAGTGAATTGGATTTTTGACTTAGCAATCATACTATAAGATCTCACATTTGAAGAAATCCATATTAGAGAAAGAATTAGGTAATCTACCCAAACTAAAAACTAAACCAACCAACTTAAATCATTATAGCCTAACAAGATAGCATATTAGTTACTCTAATGTCTTAGATGGAGAGGGAAAGAGAAATTAAAATATCGCCATTCAAGTTTCAATGGATATTGTACAAGAGTTCTTACATAAATCAACTAAACTGATTTAAACCAATCTAGTCTAACTGACATTTGATCTCTAATACAAAATAAACAATGAGAATAACTCTTTCTATATAGTATCATAAAATACATGCAATGATCATCACGAGTGGGTCAGTTTGTATTTCATAATACTTTTTGTCGTTTGATGCATATTTTCCACAAAGATCTGATTCTGTACGATTTTGCTGCCAAAACAAAACATATTAGCAATGGTAAAAGTATTTTTGGAAGAAAAATTGTAGAGATGTATTATTACTTACTCAGCTCGTATACCTTTTGATATATCATCTTCTTATAGATGGGTCAAAGTTAGTGACGACCAATGTCTTAGAAGGCTCACCAAGGTTTTTTTATTGAAGTAGAGGTAAACATGGATCGAGAAAAATTAGAGAAAAAAATAAATTATCATTATATCTTAACTTTTTCAAATCAAATCTCCAGCTAGTGTTAGATCACAGGAATTGGTTGAACATTCTTCAGTTCATCTTCTTCATTATATTATAACTTATTCATATTAAATATACGAGTAGTAGATTCACGTACTTAAATCGACTGAATAATACTCAAATCGCTTTCTTCTTCTTGCTTATCTTTTTTCTAGCTTCTTTTTATTGGTTTAATATTAAAGAGAGTAAAAACGATTAATAAGAAGAGAAAAAAACAAGAAAAAGGTAAAAAAATAATTAGTCCTTTTTACAGATGACAAAGACAAATGGTTAATATCCGAGAGTAATTTATAAATGAGAAATTTGATAATTCAATATTTTTGCCCCAAAATATACTCATTGATTAATTTAAAATAGAAAATAGATTAGATAAAGTTTACAAAATCAATCTTTTATGAACAAGTAAAGAACCCTAAAATATCAAACTAATATGAACAAAAGTAATAAAAAAAAAAAATAGTAATCTACTTGTAGGATCTAATTCATTCCCTACAAAGAGACGTTGAAATGAATTAAAACATGTCTTCTTTAACTACAAGGTACAATTTACTTGGGCTTATTTTATTTTACAACTCCAAATTTGGTTTTGTTAGTTTTGAAGATGAAAGATGCATATTGGATCCCTGTAAATATATAACACAAAACAACAAATTCATGGCATTCACATTAACAAAATTTGGTTGTCACTTGTTCAAATCATGCCAAAATTATTCCTTTCATGAGGCATGTATAGATTTTTTATGGCTCAGATTAATGTCCTACCATTCACAAGAAGTATGCAAAATAGGTACAAGTAAAGAGCCAACAACATTGTTTACATAAATTGATGTAGATATCGAATTCAGTCGGTATTATTCTCTCTTGACATAAATAAAAATATTCTTCCAAAGTTCTTCTCTTATAGTCAAGAACCCAACAAGTAGCAGAAAGTGGAGATCATAATTTTTCGAAGATGATGCTTCACAGAGAAAAATATAATGATATGCGTGGTTAAACTCTTTTTTTTTTTATCATGGTTTTTATTTTACTGGGTTTTTGCATGAAAATATTTTTATCGACAAAACAAATAACACGCTAAAGATAGACATCTAAGGAGAATGTCTATGATGAAGATAGATCCCAATTAAAATTATGTTTTGTCATACATTTATTGAGATGAATCATCTACAAAAGTTATGAAGAAAACTAGACTTTTATGTTCGAAAGAAAGAATGATTCACGATGATCATATATCTATGAAGAGAACAAGACTCAGTTTAGTTGAAGGGGAGATTGCATCATCGAATGTTACGATTTCTATGAACAAAAGATTAAATTCATCTTTACCAGATAAGTATTTTGATAATTTGCATTCTCCTCATGAGCGACAAAGTCACCCTCATGTTGTTTTCCTCATCTTAAAACATACTATATTCATTTCAAATATACACATTTGTTTCATTATGTGCTTCTTCATTCTAGCTTCTATTTAAATTAGCATCATTTTGTGTTCCTAAAGTACTGACACTATATATGACAAAAAAAAAAAA
>Ga0041059_1001597_pt1 | contig 17820 bp, 9 predicted proteins | sample AraColnosormetaG_FD_56232 | JGI IMG/M metagenome (GOLD analysis project Ga0041059, IMG submission 56232) | Arabidopsis roots microbial communities from North Carolina, USA - Col MF nosort | ecosystem: Host-associated > Plants > Roots > Unclassified | place: USA: North Carolina | collected 2013-09-02
GTGGTGAAGAATAAAGATGCGTTTGAAAAACGATAGGGAACTTTTTTTTTTTTTTTTGATGAAAAGCGATAGCGAACTTGTTCACGTGAAAGACAGGTCATCAATAATGTTTGTTAGTTTTGAGATGGTCCTAATAAAGGGAATCAAAAATACAAACACTACTTACGTGTCTTTTTCTTCCTAGGATCTTCTTTAAGATTTGCACTTTTTTAGATTCCTTACCCTTTCAATGATGCTTAGGGCTACTATTTTTATGTCATTTTCAAGAAAGAAAGTATAACACAGTATTTCTCTACAGTGACATTGAAATGTGACTTCATAAAAAAATATATGAAAGGAACAAATTCAAGATTTTCTTTTATTTTTTAAGAATTTCATGATTTGTATTTGCAGGGAATCATATCGATCGAGCCATGTGGAAACGCCTACTGGCTCATTTCATCGTCTCAAATACCACTAACTCTCTTCTTCACTCTCTGGATCTGCTTCAGTGACAATGTTCAAAGCCAACAACAATCAGATTACCATGTCTCAGTAAAGGTTAGATTTCAAACAAATCTAACAAACACTTGAATAGTTTTTAAAAAAAGGACGAGAATCGATGAATGTCTTAAAACAATTTTGTGCTTGCAGGATGTAGAAGATTTGAGATCAAATGATGGAGCAAGATCAAACAAGTGTATGTTCCCTGTAATGGCTCTATTAGCTGGAGTTTTGGGTGGTGTTTTTGGTATTGGAGGTGGAATGCTCATTAGTCCTCTTCTTCTCCAAGTTGGTATCGCTCCCGAGGTAATTAAGTTCTTGGCTCGATCAGAAAATACTCTGTTTTGTTTATCGATCTCTAGTTTAAATACTCTGTTTATATTGTTATAGGTAACTGCAGCGACATGTTCTTTCATGGTTCTTTTTTCATCAACGATGTCTGCGATTCAATACTTATTACTAGGCATGGAACATACCGGAACCGCAAGTATATTTGCGGTTATATGTTTTGTGGCATCACTCGTGGGACTAAAGGTGGTTCAAAAGGTAATAACCGAGTATGGAAGGGCTTCGATCATTGTGTTCTCGGTTGGTATCGTCATGGCATTGAGTATTGTGTTGATGACAAGCTATGGAGCTCTTGATGTTTGGAATGATTATGTCTCTGGTCGTTACATGGGTTTCAAGTTACCTTGTTGAGACCAAGTTTCATAATACATGTGTATATCATATCACCATGTTGTTGCTCTTTCATCCATTTGGTCATTTAGAGTTAACAAGCTTTCTATTTCTTTCTTTTGTATGATTTTTAAATCACTATTCAGAATGCACATCTCGTGCATTCGAATATATGGTCAAATAAAAGTTATGTTCTGGACCTAAATTCAGATTTCAATATCCAATTCTATGCATTTGTTTGTGTAGTTTTATTGTCATAGTGTTGTCCACAATTGCCGTCGTTGGCAACTACATTCAGAAAGAGATTGATTTGAACTATAGAATGCTTTGAGTTATTCAAAAACAAAGAAGTTCTTGGATTAAAACGCTTGTGACACTCTTCTCAACATAAAGATCAGGTCTCACAATCGGTTCCTTTCTTCCCAAGAAATCAAGATTTCATTGCTGATCACAAGTCAAAAAAGAAAGAAAGCTAAACTAGTTTCTTGGTTCAGAAACTAGTGTCGCAGACCATAACATATGGTGAAAATTGCTCTGGTCAGAGGTGTATACGGGCCATAATGATATCCATTATTCTTGGGTTGCTGGAGATGACATTAACCACGCCAATGTTCTAGTATCTCATTATGATTTATAATCCCTTTGATATATTGGAACATTGCGGCGGTTGGTGTGGCCTCCAACTACAAAATAATGGATATCGTTCTGGGACCTCTTACCAGTAAGGTTCTTGCACTACGTGTGGGTCTAATGGTTAAGTGTATCTCTATTACACATAAACCTCTGACTCTGAGAAAGCACTCGATCGAGTTTCAATTTTGTAGGAAAGATCTTTGTTTGACACCATGATCTCAAGACCGTTTCTCTGATCCCAACCAAGACTCTACGTCTCTAACACAAGAATTCATCCGGATTATTGTTGTTGGATAATGGAGATAACTACAATCCGGATGAGTTCTTCTTCCTCTTTTTCCTTTATGATTTTATTTTACAATATCCTCAAATGAAAGGCACAATAAATTTCTACCATATCTCGCATGTATCGAAGGTTGTATGTGGGAGCACTAGAGTGTGGTAATTTGTGGGACAAGGATCATGCATTGAGCATTTTTTTTCTTGAACGGCACATGTTATGTTTTGGGCATTTTGGCCACGTAAGAAATTAATTACACAAGTAGATTTGTAGCAAAAGTTATTGACCAATAACAAAAGAAACTTGTTGAAAAATGATCAAAATCATCCAACAGTCATGGTGTTCCTCACGTTCGGATATTTAGCCAATGAAAGGGAAATACATAACCACAACCAATAGGTATTAGAGCTTTAGCCAATTAGTCAGTCTTGTCGTTAACAAGGATACAAGATCGTGCAATACCTTTGCTCTAAGAAATTCTGCTTCTAATGGTGTTGAATATACACATCTTACTTTGATCTTGACCCCTTGAACTCTTAAGACCCATCATGGCTTTGTATTTTTCTACACACACAAAAAAGAAAAACAAAACTTGAACTTTTAAGACCGATCATGCCTATGTACCTTCTACACCCATTTTGAAGCTCGCATTGCAGTTGACCCAATTGTTATTGGTGGCTTAAATCCAATGGACTATACGTCCTTGCAAGCTCCTTCCGTAGTCAAGTTCTTGGCTCCATCAGAAAATAATATGTTTTTGATATATCTCAAGTTAAAAGACTTGTTATTTCATGGTTCTGTTTTCATCAACAATATATGAAAAAAAAAACAATGTCTATGATTCAACACATGTTGCTAGGCATATAACATACTGGAACCACAAGTATATATGCAATTATTTGTTTTTGTGTCTTCCCTCGTGGGACTAAAAGGTGGTTCAAAAGGTTATAACCGAGCATGGAAGAGCTTCGATTATTATGTTCTTGGTTGGTATTGTCATGGTATTGAACAGTGTTGATGACTAGCTATGGATATATGTTTGGAATGATTTGTCTCTGTAGTTACATGACTTTCAAATTACCACAGAAATAAAGTTTTGGTTTCTTTGCTAAATAGTTCAAAATAGATGTGTATAACCATATCATCATATTCTTTTGGTTGTTCCTTCATCCATTTGGTTATTAGTCCATAATGCCATGTCATCATTAAACTTATAACATTATTCTTGAAATTGCTATTGTCACTTTACGCAGGAAATAATCGATCAAATCTTTACTTGTTGTCACATGCACTCAATAATACACGGAATCAGAAACAGAAACAGAGCAAAACAGAGGAAAAAGACGATCTTAAGTAGTTCGAGCTCACATAGTGAATAATACGTCTAAGCTTGATTCTCTACAAAATTCACTCTCATCTTTAATGGTTACATTAAAAATAAGACCCCAACTCTCTCAAAATCCGAGAAAAGATTACAAGAATGATCAACAGCAAAAACGTTAACACCTTGAGCTTGAACCGGCTTTCAACTGACATCAAACCAACAACCATGTTGCTTGATTGTTGAGTAGTTGGTTAAGCCAGAGACTCATGATCACTAAGAAACCTAATCTCTACATGGAACAGAGTTGGCTCTAAGACACACCGCTAGAGCCAACTTCGTTCCATGAATGTCTTAGGTGCCTTAGTTAACCTCTAAGGTAGCCATCGAGTGTCGATTTAGTAGGAAAAAAAAAATCAGGTTAAAGCCATGAACATCAATAGAAGACTTAGAATCTTGGAAAATCGTAGACGATCTTGTCAACGTTTTCACATGATCTTAAGAATTCTATTGAGTTCGTGGCTATAATCCCAACCAAATTTCATCACTGGAAGTAAAAAGTCATAACTCTGCCACAAGGAGATGTTTAGGGTTCCGATGGATTTGTTTAAGAGGTTGTCTCTGTATGTACTTCCTCTAAAGTATTACTCTTAGATCGAAAATACAAGAGGAACCAAAATCAAAAGCAAAAAGAAACGTATAATTAAGAATGGTGGTAAGTAATGTGGGTAGACTTATCATCTTTCGTTCCTTTATATAATGTTTCACCATGCTCATTTAATAATAATCTAACCATATTTTCATCAACAAGGCCCATCATGCCTTGTACCATATTTTCTTCAACGACACATGATGTTATGTTTTCTATTTTGTGAGCTGATTGTATCTGGGTCAAAATGGTCTCTGGGCCTAGTAATGGGCTCTACACAATTGGATTTACACCTCATTTAACAGAAGAACAGAAGTTAAGCATGTACAAGCCTGAAAGCCCATACTTCAGTTTGATACTGAAAAGAGAAATTTAGGCCAAGATTTTAGGAGATTTTAGATTTCAGATTTTGGTTTTTGTAAATAACATGAGATTTTTGGATCTTGTTAAGAAATTAGTAAAAACTCTTAGAATTAGATTCCCTAATTTATATAGGGAATCAACTTTCCTCAAAATCTTGAATGGTTTAAAAAATGGATTTTTGGAAAAAGCTAAAAGCAAAAACCATAGCCTTGGCTTAGGCCTTTTTTTTTTGGTTATACATAAGAAAAATAGAGAAAATATTTACCAAAGCAAATAATAAAAATCCTAAATTACTTTGACCAAAAGAAAGAGATAAAATATTACCAAAGCAAAAGTAATAAAAATACTAAATTACTTTGACCAACAGAAAAAGAGAAAAAAATAATTAATTCCCTATATTAAAAACCCTAAAATATCTATTGGAAGACAGCAACCACTTTAAACTAAAGTTAACACCTTTATATTCCCAAACACTTTTGCCGTCCTCTCCTCACAAACCCTAAAAAGCTTCTCTCTTCTCTTCTGCTTGAAGGATTCCGATTTGCCTCCTTGAAAATTTCCAATGACGAAGAAACTCAATCCACTGGAAGATCCACCAACGGCAACTTCAAGCGACGAAGATGACGTCGAGACTTCCGAAGCTGGTGAAGCTTCAGACGATTCCTCTTCATCTGAAGAAGACGTACCAATCAAAATTCGAATCAAATCCCCTTCCGCCACAACCGCCGCCGCTCCTCCAGCTAAATCCACCGCCGTCTCCACCGCCGCTGATTCAGATTCTGGATCCGAGACTGAAACAGATTCGGATTCTGAATCAACAAATCCACCGAATTCTGGATCTGGGAAGACAATCGCTTTAAACACAGTGAATCTAAAGAAGAAAGAGGATCCAACGTCGTCGTCAGCTACTTTAGCTTTACCGGCGATGAAATCAGGAACAAAACGGCCAGCGAGTGAAGCTGCTGCTACGACTTCAACGAAACGAGTGAAGAAAGATGAAGAGAGTGTGAAGAAACCAGGAGGTTTTCAAAGACTATGGAGTGAAGAAGACGAAATCTTAGTGTTACAAGGAATGATTGATTTCAAAGCTGATACAGGGAAGTCTCCTTATGTAGATACTAATGCGTTTTACGATTTCTTGAAGAAATCGATTAGCTTTGAGGTTAGTAAGAATCAATTCATGGATAAGATTAGGAGTTTAAGGAAGAAGTATATTGGTAAAGAAGGAAGGAACGAACCTAGTTTTGTGAAAGCTCATGATAAGAAAGCTTTTGAATTGTCTAAGTTTATTTGGGGACCTAAAGGAATAGCTCTTGATTCTAATGTTAAGTCGAACGGTGTATCGAAAAAGAGTGTGGCGAAGAAGAAGATTGATTCTGTTAAGCAAGAGTTGGTGTTTGCCGGTGGTTCTTCAACTAATGGTAAAAAAGTTGAAGAAGATGGTGGTGATGATGGATGTGATTGGTTTGATAACTCGTCTCTTGTTAGGATGATTGCTAGTTTGGGTGTTGATGAGTATTATGTGAAGCAGCAATGGAGTTTGGTTTCGGTTGAGAGTAAGAAGATTGTTGAAGAGAAGTATAAGTTGTTGCAAGCTAAGGAGTTGGAATTTGTGTTGGAGAAGACTAAGTTTTTGAATGAGGTTGCTTCTATGTTCGTTGAAGCTTCTAAGAACAAGCCATTAGATACATAGATTTATCGGTTTTTTAAAATCGGAATGCTATTGCCAATGCCTTCTTTTGTTTTCGATTTAGGATTTACCCTCTCTTTTTTTTGTCTTCTTCACTTTTTATCTTTCAATGTAACTTTCTGGTTATTTTATCTTTGTTAAACTCTGTTATGGATTTGTAGCTTAAATATGATAAAATTGCTTAAGGCCAGATTCTGTGAAACATGGACAAGAACAGAGCAAGTTATGTTGAATTGACTCGTGTAATTCGTGAAACAGAACATAGCAAGTCCAAGTTGTGTTAAAAACTGCAGAGAATTTGACAGATTGGTGGAAGTAAAAAGCATTCTTTTGCAACTCATTTTAAGATCGGCAAAGAAAAAATTGAAGTAACAGAACCTTACTGTAACACTATTCGTTACTCTAAAGCTGTGTTATATTGTTTAGAGACAGAAATAATCAAACTCTTGTGATAATTTGGTAGATGATAACAAATCAGAACTCTGAAGGTCAATCTTTTTTGATTCTTAGGTGAAGACAAGTTGGTTATTTCAAAGATCACGTGCTTACCTTCTAAAACAGCCTTATTGATCTACTGTTGTACCTAATGAGCAAGGACTATTTGCAAATCTTTTTACTTCTTATATAGAAGTCTCAAGACGATAAACTCATAACAACTAAATCTCTATCTCTGTAATTTCAAAAGTACAATCATGGACCAGACTCTTACACACACCGGATCGAAGAAGGCTTGTGTCATTGGTGGCACGGGAAACTTAGCCTCTATTCTCATCAAGCATTTGCTTCAAAGTGGCTACAAAGTTAACACTACAGTTAGAGATCCAGGTTCTTCACTCTCTTCTTCTTTCTTTTTTCTCTGAAGGCATTTTGAATGTTTAATGGATTTTTTTTATTCTGAAACTGCAGAAAACGAGAAGAAAATAGCTCACCTTAGGAAACTTCAAGAGCTTGGCGACCTGAAGATCTTCAAGGCAGATTTGACTGATGAAGACAGTTTCGAATCCTCATTCTCCGGCTGTGAATACATCTTCCATGTCGCAACTCCGATCAACTTTAAATCCGAAGATCCCGAGGTCTATCTTGAACAGAATGTGCAGGCTTTTATATACTCATAAGAGAAACATTATCAAGCTTATCTTGTTTTTGTTTCAATATACAGAAAGACATGATCAAGCCGGCGATACAAGGAGTGATCAATGTGTTGAAATCTTGCTTAAAATCGAAATCAGTCAAGCGTGTGATCTACACATCTTCAGCTGCTGCTGTTTCCATCAACAATCTTTCTGGAACCGGAATCGTGATGAACGAAGAAAACTGGACTGACGTTGAATTTCTCACAGAGGAGAAGCCTTTTAACTGGGTAATTACGTTTCTTGTTACACAAGCTAGGGCTTTTTCATACATAAACCAACTTACCTCTCTGTTCTTTTCTAGGGTTACCCAATCTCGAAGGTGTTAGCAGAAAAGACAGCTTGGGAATTTGCAAAAGAGAATAAGATCAATCTCGTTACCGTGATTCCGGCACTTATAGCCGGAAACTCTCTCCTCTCCGATCCTCCGAGTAGCTTATCTCTCTCGATGTCTTTCATCACCGGTAAACACGAATTTACCATTTTATCCCATTCTGTTTCACGATAAATAATCAAGATGATTTGGTGTTGTTGTCAGGGAAAGAAATGCATGTGACCGGTCTCAAGGAAATGCAGAAGCTATCTGGCTCGATCTCGTTCGTCCACGTAGACGATTTAGCTCGTGCCCATTTGTTTCTTGCGGAGAAAGAAACTGCTTCTGGTCGCTACATTTGCTGTGCTTACAACACAAGTGTTCCAGAGATTGCGGATTTTCTCATACAGAGATATCCTAAGTACAATGTGTTGTCAGAGTAAGCCTTTATGTTCTACAGAAATTGCAAAAATATTAATTGAAAATTCGATTTTCTTTTGTCTAATCAATTTTTGTTTTGTGAAATTTGGCAGATTCGAAGAGGGCTTGTCGATTCCGAAATTGACACTATCTTCGCAAAAACTTATCAATGAAGGCTTTCGATTCGAATATGGGATCAATGAGATGTATGATCAAATGATAGAGTACTTCGAGTCAAAAGGATTGATCAAAGCTAAATAAACTTGACTTTTATAATGTCAAAATGGATTCAAAGAGTATATGAGTCTTTGGTCTCATTCTCATTCTATAAAATGGTATTGAATAATTATGTATTATATGTTGGTTGATTTAATGTCTTTTGATACATAAATATTACATACTTTTGAAATGAACTTGTGAAAAACAAGATTCTTTGATCATACACACATGATAATTCTATTACTCTAGGAAGCTGCTTTGTAAATTCTATTACCTGAAAGACTACTTCACATTTCCCCATTGTGAATCATTCTTTCCTCGAGAAGAGAAGAAAGCTAAGAGTACAATTGTAAAAGAATCTTGATTGGATGACTAATGATTTCTTTTGATAACAAAAACCAAAAACTGACTAAAAAAGTAGTTACCATTTAAGTTAAGGTCTCAATTTGTTCTCTATTGTAATTGATCGTAAAATTAAAATCTTGACGAGTCGGATATATAAGTTCCGTAAGGGTGAAAACTATGTGGAAAAGAGTATTCTTTACTTGCGTGGAAAGAAAATTACCATTCAATACAAAGAAAAGAACATAATTCAACTCATTTTCACGGTTAAGGATCCAATAATTAAACGTAGAAGGAGACCTTTGGTATCAGATTTTCTTATGTATAGTGGAAAACTCTCAAAACTAGTATTTTGCATTTATATAAAAAAAAAAGATCTTAACAGAAGTATAGTAAACAAAGACTAGGAGAAGCCATGGATTTCGGTGGATTTCATGAGGAGGAAAAGGATGGTAACCTATTTCTGGAATATCATCATCCCAAGTATCATCCCAAACCAAAAACACATAGCCTATCTCCATCCGGTGAAGCAGTCAGCGATGACCATCTTCTTCAACCTCTTTTTTTATGCCCAAGTGCACGAAAATTTAAAGATAGAACTGGGAATATTTTCCCGCTCAATTCTTCCCCCGAGTTCGTCTTCTCTACAAGAAGTGCTACATATCATTCAGTACTCCCGTTGTTTTGGTGCAACAATAAAGAATTCGATATTGATGGTGGATGCAATATATGCCGTCACTCAAATTTTGGCACTGACTATTATTTTTGTGACATTTGCACGAAAAAGTATCACAAAGAATGCGTCGAGTCTCCACTTAAAATCAAACACCCTTATCACCCTCAGCATTCGCTCCAACTTTACTTTCACTTCCTTCTTTACAGTATTAATTGTTTATGCTGTAGAAGAAGAGTAAACTTCCTGGTATATTATTGTACCATATGTAACGTTTTCATGCATCCAGTATGTGCAGTGAAGCCAATACCCTTTGTTATAGACCCACCAAAAAGGCATGCCGACCATCCTCTCACTTTTTTTCCTAGACAAACTTCTTTAACTTGCAACTTTTGTGGTTTGGTGAGAAAACTATATCCCACCTACATATGTGTCAGATGCAACTTTGTGTTTCATAGTGATTGTATGTACTCTCCAAGCGTCATCAAGATATCACGTCACAACCATCGTATCTCCTACACTTTTTCTCTACGATCATGTGAATGGTCTTGTGGAGTTTTTCATCAAATTATTGACGGTGATTATGGTGCATATACTTGTGATAAGTGTGGTCATTATGCTGTTCATTCGAGATGTGCTCTAGAGAAAAATGTGTGGGATGGAAAAGATCTCGAAGGTTTACCAGACAAAGATGATATTACACAAGATGTTGGATCATTCAATATAATATCTAAGGAAGTGATACTTCATTTTCTCCATGACCATCATTTCCGGCTCGAAGTCAGTATACTTTATAACGAAAAAAAACTTTGTCAAGCGTGTTATTTACCTATTTTCGAAGGTAATTTCTATTCTTGTGTGGAGTGTGATGATTTCATCTTCCATGAAACATGTGCAAAATTTTGCAGGATATTACAACATGCATTACATCCTCATCCACTAACATTAAAAGCTGCAAGTAGATATGGTATGGATCGTTTTGGATGCAGTTCTTGTAATCGTGGTTGTCGTGGCTTTGTCTATGAGTGTTGCATAAGGGGATGTATCTTCACTCTAGATGTAAAATGTGCTTCAATTGCTGAGCCGTTTTGTTTCCAAGGTCATAAACATCCATTGTTCATATTTGTAGGCCGAGACGGAAAACTCATATGTCGCGTATGCAAAACAGAACGTCATAATCAATTAAATTGCATCAAATGTGATTTTATTGTTTGTATGAAGTGTGCTACATTACCCTATAGAGCAAGGTATGAACATGACAAACACTTTCTCACAGCTATATGGGAAGAAGAGGTCCGTGAAAAAGATTGGTGCGAAGTATGTGAACGTAATTTAAGAGACACAAACACAAAAGTGTTCTATTGGTGCGTTGAGTGCTGCACCATTTTCCATATTGAATGCGTACTAGGTAAAAACTCGAATTTGAGTCTAAGCCAAACTCTCAAATTCTGGGTTCAGCGGGCTCAAATTCTTTTAGAAAATCTTAATCTGTAATAGACTAATAGACAATATTTCCAAGCATTCAGTGAGTTATATAGCTCTACCTCTCTATTCAAATGTAATTTGTTTTCTTCATATTTGTCTCCTTGGTTTGTGTTTGAAAAAAAATAAAATAAAAAAAGTCTCCTTGGTTTGTTAAGTTCAGTATATTGTTCAATAAACATATTTCAGAATAAATTTTTATAATAAAAATATATCTTAATAAACATTTGATCCAAAATAAATATATATTCAACTAATTATAGTGTATATTTAATATAAATATTTATATTTCTTTTGTTAAATGGTTTCCTTGAATTAATACAACCACTTGTAACTAAAAAACTTTGATATTCTCCGGTTATAAAATGGGAGCTCCATTCAAATTGTTTTTATGTGCTCTGTTCTCATTACCAATTTGATATCGTACAAAAAGAGCTGCTTCCTACTCGTGATCTAGATTGTAGATTTGAACCTTATCAAATGTGTGATCTTTACTATTTATCAGGATTAGATTACCAAAAACAAATCAATAGATGATGACTCTACAGGCTTGAGCTTTATTTTTGGCTCGAAAAATTGTCTAGATTTCTAAAACCGAACAAGAACATCAGAAAACATTGAAATATCAACATTCCTAGTTATAAATTAAACCAAAATTTCTGAAACATTGTGGTTTTATTAAGACGCCCACATGGATGAGATGCATCACTCCTTCACTTCAGCTCTTGATGATTTGTTATTCATTATAGCATCTTTTTTTAATTGGGGTCGGATTTCTCCATAGCTGCAAAAGAGAAGTATTCGAATAAGCAAGTTAACAAAAAGAATAGAGCAGAGGCAACACAAGGCAAAAGAACCGGGTATGGAGATATTACTGTTGTAGTTTAGAAGCTTTTCGATTAGATCGACATGAGTCATAAGCATACGCCTGCAGCAGTAACGGACTAATCCAAGCGCGTCAAGAGCATCCCTGCGTATTCCAAAACCAAAATTCAGATTTTCAGTTCAACAAAATGCAATTTTAGCATAATGCCTAAAACCAAAGTAGCTAAAAGATTAGATAGAAACAAGAGAATGGAATATATCAGTGATCACCTACCATCATGCTCTTTACTAACACTTAAGATAACATCTATGAACTTCAAGATGATCAAATTGCAACTAAAACAAAAACGAAATTGCGCAATTCCAAATCATGTAGCTTAACACCTAGAACCAAACGGGCTAAAGATTACACTAGCGATTAAAACAAGAAAATCGAAAAATCCCAATGATCTAACTTCATGCTTTTAGTAACAAGGCTAAAACATGTATAAACTTTCAAGATGATCATACAAGACAAGATCATGCAATCTCTTTGACTACACAAAACCATCAAATCATTCTATTGTCATGTTCCACTATTGTTTCATCTTTTACATGACTCTCATTTCAACTAAGAAAATGTCAGAAAACGTTCAAAATTCCAAGATTCAATCACTCTCATGTTCACCAAAAAAATTTCTCACAAATTATGATTCTTTTTCTAATCATAAACTATATATCGCTTACCCTTCAGCGTAATCAGCCTGGAGAAGTTCAAGGTATGTGTCCCATTTGTTCCCAATCACCTACAAAAAATCATAAACAAAAGCTTCATAAATCTCAATACTACAAACCCTAGAGATTTGTCACACACATATATATATAACAAATCGAAATCGTACAAAAAGAGAGAAGAAAAAACAAACCTTTCCACAAGTAAAACAACGAACAGGGACGATCATCGTGAACGAATCGAAACTTTAAGAGTTTATCGTCTCAAAGCGATCTTTAGGGCTTGTCTCTTTCTAACTTCGTTCTCGTCTCAAAGCAAAAATTAGTTTCATGTCTAATTATTATTGCTTTATATATTGAGTCCTATTATGTGTTTTAGCTAAAACGATACCGTATTAGTTAAAATTATTTATTTTATATCTGACAATAGAGGAGGAAAAGTATTCTTCTTCTTCTTCTTCTTCATCTGCTCGATCTTTTACATTTCCGGTAAGATCAAAATCAAAACCAAGTTCGTTTCGCGGCGGAGGAGAAGAAGAATCAGACGGGAAAATGTTGGAGAAGATCGGATTACCGCCGAAGCCATCTCTAAGAGGAAATAGTTGGGTCGTTGATGCTTCTCATTGTCAAGGATGTTCTTCTCAATTCACTTTCATCAATCGCAAGGTCTTCCTCTCTCTTAATTTCCTTACTCTCTCTATCAATTGGTACTTGCTTATTGCTATCGCGATCTTTAGATTCTTAGTTTCTTCGATCGAAATTTAGTTTCGTCTTAGTCGATTCTTCTTCGAGATCTAATTCAGAATCTGTTTATCGGAAAACTTCACTGAATGATCGGTTTCTGGTGATGTGCCTATTTGATAGATTCCATATTTTTGAGTAAATTTGGTGAATCTGGATGTTTTGTGGTTTGTGTATTACTAGACTTGTGACTTGCTGGATTCTTCTATGTCTCCCAAAAACCTTTGAATTTGCTTAATTTTTCTTAGTTTCTGTTGGCTTTGTTTTTTTGAGCGAGCAGCATCATTGCCGGAGATGTGGGGGATTGTTCTGTGGAACCTGCACTCAGCAAAGGTTGTCACTACGTGGACAAGGTGACTCACCTGTGCGTATATGTGAACCATGTAAGAAAATTGAAGAAGCTGCACGGTTTGAGTTGCGTCATGGTTACAAAAATAGAGCTGCTAAAGGTATTTATGTACCTATAGTGATCTTATTTATGACACTTTTGTGTTATCTGCTAGTTTTTGATGTAAAGAGATTGTGAATTTGTTCAGGAGGTAGCTCGAAAAGGACTGTAAAGAATGAGGATGATGTTCTCAGTGAGATTCTAGGCTCTGATGTTGATGTATCTTCTTCATCTGAATCTGTGTCTAGCACAGACAGGAATGCTTCTAAAGAAATGGCAAGTAGCAGTAGTAATAAAGGTATGGAGTTGGATGCTAGTCCTGAAGAATTGCGTAAACAAGCAGTAGAAGCGAAGAATAAGTACAGAATTCTTAAAGGAGAAGGGAAATCTGATGAAGCTCTAAAAGCATTTAAGAGAGGGAGGGAACTTGAGAGAGAGGCCGACGCATTAGAGATATCTTTAAGAAGGAACCGGAAAAGGGAACTGTCTATGCGAAATGTTGCTGAGACGCAGAACAAGGCTGCTACCAAAGAATCTAGCAAATCACAAAAGCCTCTACGTCAAGGGGGTAAAGGAAATGATGATTTGGCAGCTGACCTGAGGGAGCTTGGGTGGTCTGACGATGAAGATAAGAAACCAGCAACTATAAGTTTGGAGGGCGAATTTTCGTCTCTTCTCCGTGAAATTCCGCGAAGTGCTAATCCTCAGAAGACTGGGGGTATTGACAAGAGTCAGGTAATTGCCCTTAAGAGAAAAGCCCTTACGCTGAAACGTGAAGGGAAGCTTGCGGAAGCTAAAGATGAACTGAAAAAGGCTAAAATTTTGGAAAGGGAACTGGAAGAGCAGGAACTTTTGGGTGGAGCTGATGGATCAGATGATGAGCTATCTGCACTTATTAATAGTATGGATGATGACAAAGAAGATGATCTGTTAGCTCAATACGAGGGAAGCCATGATTTCGACATTAGTAACCTTGTGGGAAATTTAGATGATATTGGAGTTCATGGTGAATATGATGTCACAGATGAAGATATGGAGGACCCAGCAATCGCTGCTGCATTGAAATCTTTGGGTTGGAGTGAGGATCCTGGACACCATGAGAATGTCCACTCTCGACCATCTCCTAAAAACAGAGATGAAAGTTTAGCTGAAATTCAGACATTGAAAAGAGAGGCCCTTAATCTAAAACGGGCTGGAAATGTCGTTGAGGCCATGGCTACACTAAAGAAGGCAAAATTACTTGAGAAGGAACTAGAGGCTGCTGATACTTCCTCTGAAACTGTTGACACAACTAGGGCAGAGAGGGATACGAGTCTTAAACCTCCTCCCAGAAGCAGGCTAGCGATTCAGAAAGAACTTCTTGCAGTGAAAAAGAAAGCACTTACTTTGAGAAGGGAAGGAAAGTTTAACGAAGCAGAAGAAGAATTGAAGAAAGGAGCGGTTCTCCAAAATCAGCTTGATGAGCTGGACAATTCGTCAAAGTTAGCTGCCACAGGGAAGGCCACTCGTGAAAAAGGAAATGATCTGCCTGATATTAGTTCTCTGGATGATGATGGAGAGGTGGATGTAAAAGATGAGGAGTTAAATGATCCGAATTACTTGTCGATGCTAAAGAGCTTAGGTTGGAATGATGAAGATAATAATCCTGCAGGTCCTTCATCAGAAAAATCTGACCCACTAAATTCTCGACCAGGGAAAACAGCAGAAGCTCAAGGTGCATATGAAGTACGTGTTACTAAACCAAGGAGAACTAAAGCAGAAATACAACGAGAACTCTTAGGGCTGAAAAGAAAGGCTTTAACTTTGCGACGACAGGGTAATGTTGATGAAGCTGAGGAAGTTCTGAACCAGACACAAATATTGGAAGCTCAGATAATGGAGATTGATTCAGGCAAGAATCTATATGCTGACAGTGATCAGCCGAAAAAACGATCCAATGATCTTGCCACCGACAGTCGGCTCAATGGAGGAGATGATAGCGTTACAGAAAATGATATGAAGGACCCAGCGTTATTGTCGACTCTTAAGAATTTGGGATGGGAGGATGAAGAACCAAAGAAAGAAGAAGCTTCTTTCGGCTCTGTGCAGTCAAGCGGTCCACGGATAGCAGCCAAAAGCAAGGGACAAATCCAAAGAGAACTTCTTGACTTAAAAAGAAAGGCACTTGCCTTCAAGCGTCAAGGGAAAACTGGAGATGCTGATGAATTATACAGTAAGGCCAGTGTTTTGGAGGCACAGCTAGCAGAACTGGAAACCCCCAAGATGGAGATGAAAGGCTCAGCTTCTGCAATTAAACCTGAAAACTACATGGATGTTGATTTATTAGTTGGATCGCAAATGGAGGATAAAGCGATAAAATCTGCTAGTGTTTCTCATGCTCCTCAAGATAGTTATGACTTGTTAGGAGACTTTATCTCCCCTGCTAAATCTGGTTCCTCTGGCGTTGTTTCTCAACCTGGCCAGCAGCAACCAAGTATGATGGATTTGCTGACTGGTGAGCATTCTGAGAGGTCTCAAATTCATGCAGAAAAAGGAAATGCTGAGACTATGTCAGGCTTTCGTTCAGGAAACAATCACGGCGCTGAACAAAGAGTGGCACGTGAAGAGTCAGAGCCCAGTCATATTCAATCAGCTTCGATTCAAAATACATCTCCTCAGAACACCCTTAAACAAGAGATTCTGGCTCATAAGAAAAAGGCACTTGCCTTAAAGAGAGAAGGAAACATAAGTGAAGCCAAAAAGGCATTGCAAGAAGCAAAATTGTTGGAGAGGAGACTACAAGAAGGAGAAAATCCCTCTCCTGAAAAGCTCGGACGAGATGATATGGTTTCCACAACGGAGGATCCTCCTGCTCGAGAGAAAGAGAATAGTCCTTCAAGTTCAGCTCCAAAGGCAATGTCAGGTCGTGACCGTTTTAAGCTGCAGCAAGAGTCACTAAGTCACAAACGTCAAGCCATGAAGCTTCGGAGGGAAGGTAAAATGCAGGAAGCTGAAGCTGAGTTTGAAATCGCCAAAACTCTTGAAGCTCAATTGGAAGATTCAACATCCTCTAAACCAGAACCGGTGGACGATGTAGCGGTGGAAGATTTTCTCGATCCTCAACTCCTGTCTGCCCTCAAAGCTATTGGATTAGACAATCCCGTGAATCCTCCACCGGTAAGTAAAACAGACACAACACAAGCTGCGGCAAAACCAAACCCAGTGAAGGAGAGTAATAGAAATACTAATAATCAAGAGAGAAGTCAATTGGAGGAACGAATCAAAGCAGAGAAGGTAAAAGCTGTGACCTTCAAACGTGCAGGGAAACAAGCTGAGGCATTAGATGCTCTTCGACGGGCAAAACTATATGAAAAGAAGCTAAACGCTCTTGCTTCAAGTTGATTCAACTCTCCAGTTCATTGGATATTTGTAACATAACCTTCATGTTACTCGAGTGTTTATCATCTGATTTGTAAACTGACGAGAGTCGGAAGTTTTTTCATTAGTCATATTTTGTCGATGGAACAACACAGAAGACTCATATGTACATTTGAATCAGAGCTTTCTCTTTTACCTGTTGATATCTTTGTGGTTTATATCAACTCAGTTGTGTATTTTGCATTACTTAGGTTCTTCCTAGGGTTTGGAGCATGTATCATGAAGAATGAGCTTAAAGAGGAAGTTTTGATCGTAGAAAGAGCAAAATCATGTATTATGATTCATGAAAGGTGAAGAAACATTTTGGAGAGGAGCCCATTGATCACTCCCCATCAGACCAAGGCATCTGATGTACAAACAACATCCTACAAAAAAATTCAAATCATAGCATACGCGAAAAGATGATGTGATGATTTGTTTTTTCAGAAAAGTAGAATTAAACGAAGATGAGCGGTGAAGTACAATGATTAAATAAAAATTAATATGTTAAATTAGATATCAAATCTTCTTTATTTAATTTGATTAATTAAATATTTTTGAAAACTACTAAAGCATGTTCGTTTTAAGAAAGTAGCCCTCGAATGGATGTGGTTTTTAAATTAGTTTTTGGTTTTAGTTTTTCCCAAAATCTATTTTGTACCCATTTAAGATCTATTTTGTACAAAATCTATTTTGTACCCATTTAAGATTAAAAGAAAAACAAGTTTTCCTAAAAAATAGGGAATCTAGTTTTTGAGTGTTTGAACAATTTTTCAAGAAAACCAAAATCTATAATTATGGGAGTTTCTTTCTCAAAAACCATTGATCACATTTTTTTATTTTATTTTAGATTTGTTTAAAAAAATATATATTATTCATTAACATAAAAACCAAAATCTAAACAAATTATCATTCAAGTTTTTAAGAAACTAAAATCTACACCGAAAACAAAAACCAAGAAAATCAAAAATTAAAAACCAAAAACCAAAATCCAAAAACCATTTTAAAAACTACAAACATTCATGGCCGTAGTGTTTACTATTTTACTTGTAATGATTATTATTAATTTGTTTAATGAAAACC
>Ga0041059_1001598_pt1 | contig 17819 bp, 20 predicted proteins | sample AraColnosormetaG_FD_56232 | JGI IMG/M metagenome (GOLD analysis project Ga0041059, IMG submission 56232) | Arabidopsis roots microbial communities from North Carolina, USA - Col MF nosort | ecosystem: Host-associated > Plants > Roots > Unclassified | place: USA: North Carolina | collected...
CTCTAGGGTTTCGACNCTCTTTTTTTTTTTTCTCTATTACGACGGCGATATCGTTTTTTTGTTATTTCTCATTGATTTTTCTTTCTTCAAATATGAAAAACGTTTCCATATTTAAACCCAACAAACTAAGAGCAGATTTCGACAGATTATACACCGTTAAACAATGTATATCTCTCTCAATTCCCCAATGATTTAGAATTCGAAACCGGTTAAATGTCGGTTTGGTATGTTTAGACAATTGATAGTTTCTTTGGTTCAGTTATATACGAGAAAACAAAAGAAATTAAGAGTTAAAAGTTTCATTCCCTTTGGTGCGTGTTATATACTGAAGATGAAATAGTCCTACATAAAAGATTAAATGGCCAAAGCTGGCACTAAACTCAGACCTCACATAATGCAACTTCGGCGGAAAAAAAAAAACACTCTCTCTTCAACAAAACTCTCTTCCTCTTATCTTCACTGTTAAAGCAAACAAACACAAGCTATAGAAAAGAAGAAGCAGCGATTTCTTATTATCAGATATATGATACCACAATGATGTATGTATGGAAGCGAGCGTCCTCAAACACTAATTGAGTTTTGCCTATCCGCAGGTGCAACGCATTGCCAGAAGGAACAGTACTCCGGAATATCCGCCGGTTTCAGCCCCAAAGCAGAAACGTTTCGGCCATACTCCTGGTAAGATATTATCCGATTATGTTACTTGCTTGTAAACAAAAATTTGCAGAGAAAATTTATAAATCACACAATGAATCATCATGAAGAAGGTCTTACCTGAATATCAAGGAACAACTGCATACACATCTTGTCTGTTTCAGATACATTTTGATCAGAAACACCTGATGCTGCACCTCCTCGTCTCTGTGCATTTTGACGCAATTTCTGAAGCGATGACTGTGTTTTTCTTGCCTGTAACATAATACAATCAATATATCTAGATTCTCTACCGCCTTTCACTACACATAAATTACTCACCATCTCTGCATCTTTATAGTAAAAAAAAAATAAAAAAAATTGAAAACGATCTTTAGGGATAGAAAGAATGATTCTGGTTTTTGTTTTGGCTACTGGGGTTATATTGTCAATTCAAATCCTCAAAAAGTGTTTATAACAGAGTACTTACCACGCTAACAACATCAGCAGCTAATTCATAATACCGCCTGGTAATTTCACTGACACTGCCATGCAGTAACTCCTCCTTTGTTTTTTGGGTCAAGTAGTTTCTAGCCTTATCTCCCTCCAAAAAAGCCTGTTATAAAAGAGAAGGAGCAATAATCCACACTTCAGAATCCATCGGTCAAGCAACTATAAAATATTTTTAAAATCGCAACCAAAAGCTGAATTAATACCTTTACAGGACGCAATAGCCCAACGACATATGGTGAGTGCCTAACAGGCAGTGGCTTATTAGTCATCCTAAATGTAGCGGTTATCCCCCTGAGCTGCCTTAGGTCCTATAGGAGATAAAGCATTTACCGTTACAGAGTTAAATATGTGTCAGACTTGGAGAATAACTCTAACCTAATTCAGCTATACAGCAAATTCTAAGAAACATTGTTTCTGCAGGTGCTCACCAAGGCAGTCAAGCAAATCTTGAAGTTTACAAATTAAAGAACGGATCTAATGCTTTTTCAAAGGTTTACCTCAACAGATTTATCAACAATGACGTCAATTATTGTCTTGGTAAGTAAAGGTAGGACTTTCTCTAATGATACCCCACCCTGTTCTATGCTGATCCTCACCACATCAAGAACTTCAGTGGAGCTTGAAGATAAATACTGTGATATATGTCCAAGGTAATCGCCGCAAACTTCTGAGACTAGACAATTTACATCATGTATAACCTGCCAGGAAGGAAACATGTAAATAATCCCAAAAAATCAAACGATCAACCATATGGTCTATGTGATCTGATTTCATGTATTTATAGCAGATCTTCCGAGTTTACTTAATTTCCACAGCATTTTTTACTTGCTATTCTAATCATAATGGAGATTAAGCTATCCCACAGAACATAACTGCAGCTGATTTAGTAAACACGAAATTGCAGAAATCCCAAAATGTCCAAAATAAGAGGATCTCAGAAACAAGTAACTTACATATACAAAGTCTTCTGCAGTTGCTGAAACAGCCCATTCACATCCAGGACTCGGGCTGGCATTACTCTTTCTATTATTCAACGCAGATGACACCCAAAAGCTATATCTACATGCCATTAACACATAATCAAAATTAGAATTGAAACTAGTAAACGTGGATAATATTACAGTCAAATTTTACAAACCTCGAAAGAAGCTGCAAGGTCAAGCGAAGAAATTTATCAGCAGCCGAGAAAACAAGAACATCTTCTTTCCAGCACGATCGTAAGCACTCCAAAAGAGTATCACTCTGTCTGAGAATTAAGTTGAGCGAACTCTCTTTATCTGAATCCTGAATGAAAACCAGAGAAGGAGAAGTAAGAGCAGAATCCAAGGCTCCAGCTATCTCCTGAAACCTGAAATTATGTATTTTTGAGTTAGAGAAGCTGAGAAACCACTAATCTAATGGTAAGCCGACAGTCCCGACCAAAAAAAAAATTGGCAAGTCGACAGTCATCTATGATATTACTCACGTACCTCAGTGAAAAATATACTCCCACATTCCATTGCTTCATGAATTCGACGCATATAGCTTCAGCTCGAAACTTAGTTACAGCAGATCTTGACGGACAATAACCTTCATAAGAAGTATATGGTATGAGCCAAATGAAAAATATCCAGATCATTTCATCACCTAGTACTAAATTAAAATTTATGCTTACGTACGACACATGAAAATCAGTTCACAATGCATCTAATAAGCCATGTGATCAAGCTCAGAGGAAGATATACATCTACCTTCAAGATATGCCAGGAAATCCAAGCTTGCCTTGTAATTCTTTAAGAACTCAGTAGGCCTTCCAGGAGAAAACGCTCCTGGTTTGACTTTCTGGATTGCCCAAAGAACTTCTTTCAGGATTGAATTTGCCAAGAAGTCGAAGACATGTAAACCCGATTTGTCTGTTTTAGCACAAGATAACAAGCACAGAGTACGATGAGTAAAATATAAGCCATGAAATCTAGGTTACTGTGTTAGTTGGAGAATTTTTTCTTAGAATGTTTCAGGAAAACGAATTTTCCAGAGAAACATGGAACTTAAAAAAGGCGATTGGATATCTGCAACATATATGATCAGACAGCGATTTGCATGAATTACCAGTTGAAGATATTTCTAGCAGCATTTTACAGTCCTTAGCAATAAAATGCTTGATCTGCTTGTAATCGTTTTCAAGTTCATCTTCCGATGTTCCAGCAGCATTCGTTGTTGTTTCATGTGTAATAATTTTCTGAATAAATGGAGCTACAATCGTTGTACGGAAAATTTCTTCTGCAGCGTTGGTGTTATCAATGGCAGCATATGCACGTAAGCAGTTGTAAAGGACACTTGTATCGCTGTTGTTTAGCCCATCAATGAAGCAATGACCTAGGCTAGCATCCAATAACACACTAGCGCTCTGAATCCTCTTCTCCATGTTCTCAATGAAAGGCAGGTTCTGTACTGGCAATGGCATAACATAAAAAGTAGTGAGCATCAGTCATAAGACCTTCTATTGTCTTCTGAGGCTAACAAGTATACTGTAGTTTTTGGAAAACACCAGAGATTTCACAAGATTTAACTATGTAGCATCTGATGTAACCTATTTTTTTGTCAGCAATCTTCTCAAAGGCAATAAATTCTCCTAGCAGCACAGCAATATCTCAAACCCTATACCATAGCTAGTTTTGATCCCCAATTTACTACTTTTAAGCAATATACTCAAAGCTTCTTGTACGAGGAAAGAGAGGAGCATTTCTAATGTAATCTATATTTTGAGATGGACAAGGAATTGTGACTTTGCAAAAAGAAAAAAAGAAGAAGTAAATGCATGATGGAGACCTGTGCATGAGCCATATAGAACTTGAGCCGATTCATTTCACTAGCTATTCTTTCCAATAGCATGCTCTGGGTTTCTCTCATGGTTGTGCCATCTTGCTGCGTTGAATTCTCATCATTCATAGAACTCCTTCCCATGGAATTTGCATCCTCGTTTTGCCAATCAGAAGGAGTACTTGGTAGAACTTTAATAAGTTTTTCAACCTACATTTACAATGATTTTACGTCAAGCATTCTGAGTATCTAACAAAAAAATGAAAACAGCAATGAGAAACATTTTTGCTCATTTTAAACGGAACTACAATGCAAAACCATTAAGGTTCACAGATAGATCAAACTTGCATTGAGGATATTAAAGAAGTTATCCTGCTTCAAGCGTACACTAAGAAGATCGACAAGCTTACTCAAATCCCGTGATCTAGATCTATATCAATCAAAGCAAATAATCACTGGAATATGTCGCCAACGAAATTAGAAGCAGACGCAAGATTACACTTGCAAAGTGGAAAATTAAGATTGAGAAACCAGAATCATGTACCTTGGATACCACATGAAATGTGTCGAGCAATAATTCGAGAACCTCCCTGGCAGCAGCAGCATCAGAACGCTGCTGCAATCCATTCCTTAGTGCAAAAAGTGCTGCCTCCACAGATCCACGAAATCCAGTGATCTTCTCACGGAGCTCAAGGAGCGGAGCACGCATACGAACCACAGCTGCATCGATATCTACGAGCTTAGTGCTTAAATTGACGAAATCGGCATAATCTCGATTGATGAGATCGACAAGTTCTCGGTTGAGGGATGCAAGGTGTGACCGGAGCTCAGATCGGAGAGTGTCAAAGGGAACAAATGTACGGAGCTCTGAGATGTAGGACTCGGAGTCGAAGTTAGGGGAGAGGAAGAGGGAAGGCTTGAACCATAGAGGATGAGAGTCGTAAGGATCGGAGAAGAAGTCTGTGGCGGATCTCGGCGCTGACGACGGCGACGGCGACGTCGCGACCAGATCTGACATTTTTCGCTTCGCTGCTTCCTCTGCGTGGGAAATGCTTCACTTATACAACTGTGTGGACTGCTTGCCGAATCCGAGTTAGAGAGATGAACTGCGTGACGGCAAAAGTGTCCAGTGCCTGATCAATCTTACCAAACCGGAGGATTAAATAAATTGGTTTGGTCGACCCTGGGTAAAAGTCAAAATTGGTTAATATACGATGCATTGTTTATTTGAAAAGTCAGATAAAATGCCCAAAAAGTTATGTGCTATTGTGGAAAACCCCTTAAATAATCCAGCTAAGCACGGTGTTAAGTAACAAGCTTAACCGTAATCAAAAGTCAAGGTGGAGGAGAGATCTTGCAATCTTTGGTTCGGCAAGATTAGACTGCAAATATTTTCTACCAACCAACTAAACCGGATCATGCAAAGATAGGTCGATAGATGGAAAAAGTTGCAGAGTAAACATTTTGTATTAACTGTTGTAAGGTTCAATTTCAAACAAGTATCAAAATTACGCAGCTATATGATACAAAACGTCTAATTCAACCTATTTCACTTATTGTTTTATTCTATTCACCTGAAAAAATTATATACAACGCATTCTGCTTGCAACCAGGAGCTCTTTTTAAGACCAAATTTCAGTTACGGTTTCTAAAATATATTCAATCCTACTCCTACGTGTAGAAGCTGAATGATTGCTGCTTTCCGGATCCACCTTCCCCGTGGAGTTTGTTCCATTGTTGAAGCGCTGTCATAGTCGCAGACTCTGATGAGACGCTCGCAGACACCTGATTCAACACCAATGACAATGGTTACAGTTTACTAAGCCCAAAACGATATGAAAAAAGAAAAAAAGAAAAGAAAAACAGCATAAGCGAATCTTACCCACTTATGTGCGTCTCTGAAATCCTCCACGTTTAAAGCTCGGAGATCAGAACTTCCACTTAGAGGTGGAGGAACTTTGCCTTGAGCCAGAGCAGCATCTCGCTCCTACCATATAATATCCCATCATAAACATTTGTTCTATAGACAAGTTTACGCAACGTAAAGTTTTCTTGGCTCTGTACAAAGAAAATTTACTCTTTTTTCCTTCTCCAATATCTCCTTGATTGGACGGTGGGCAGCAGTAACACATAGATTCTGAGAGCACCAAAAGAGAAAATAATATGAGCATTAATTACTTTGCCTTTCTCTATCACTTTTGGCAGACCACAACAAAGGTTTAAGGAATTACTAGGAATTTACCTTAAGATCACTTCCAGAATATCCATTAGTCATACTAGCAATCTCACCAATATCCAAATCAGGGGACAAGTCTTCTTTTGCAAGTATAACCTTTAATATAAATGCTCTATTTGAAGTATCTGGTAGTCCCACCATCAACCTGCAGAAGTCAATACCACAAAATTTTCACAACCTATAACTGTCATGTCAATTTAACAAAAAAAGCTTAGTCCAAGGAAGCGATTTATAATTTACCTACGGGGCAACCGTCTAATAACAGCCTCATCAAGGTCAAAAGGCCGATTTGTGGCTGCAAGGACCAGAACACGTTCCCTTTCCTGAGTCGTAAGACCGTCCCAATGCATCATGAACTCATTTTTAATCTTCCGCGAGGCTTCATGTTCACGTGGGTGTTCTCTTCGGCCTAGCATGCTGTCCACCTACAAAACAGTAATAACATTGTAAGACTGTCAGTGCTCTGATTACAAGCAAATTCGCAAGGAATTAACCAGAAAAATTACCTCGTCCACAAAGATAACGCTAGGGGACATTTTACTGGCCAAAGAAAAGACAGCTTTGACATACTTCTCACCCTCACCAAACCACTGCAGTATTAAGAAGAACACAAGTTTGAAAAAAAGATCCCGTGTGTAAATCGGTAGAACTTTTCATAGAGTATTCAGTTACCTTAGATGTGATGCTTGACATTGAGATGTTGATGAAGTTCGCATCAGCTTCCTTTGCCACTGCTTTTGCAAGCATGGTCTTTCCAGTTCCAGGAGGTCCAAATAAAAGAATTCCTTTACAAGGCTGCATAAAGACGAACAAGAGCGGACTGATTAAGAAGCCACCAATGCATAACGTTAACTACCAAATTTTAGGAGAGAAGAATTATTGAGGAAAGCCAAATTAGCAGCTAGTCTCGCAAATAAAAGGTATTTCCTTCATACATCTGTGATAAATCCGAGGCAGGACCTCAAAAAATTATGGGAGTTTTCTGAAACATAATGCAGAGAAGAGAACCACCTTTGTTAATTCCCCCTTGCAGAAAAGTTCAGGCCGTTGTAAAGGAAGCATAACCAGTTCCTTTAAGATATCTTTGACTTTCTCAAGTGCCCCAATGTCATCAAATGTAACATCAATGTCACTGGGCAGAATTACATCACTTAGAAGCCTCTTCTCAAACACATTTTCTACCACAATGTCCTGAAAGCCACAGAGAAAATTAACAGTTCTTACATAATAGGAGCCATTGCCATAATGAAAATAAGTAAACAACAATTCAATTCCAAAGGAAGTTAATAAAGTTAATAAAGGAAATTTGCTAACCTTCTTTGAGCTCGTAGAACCTTTTAGATCATTCTGTAAGAGTCCTATTCCAAATTCTATGCTGCAAGGATCCAAAGTTCGCACTCAATACACCGAGACAGATATTTAAGAGCAGTAATGCACAGGGACAAGCTGCCAATTACCTCTCTCGAGACAAAGTAACCTTAGCTGGATCAGTATCAGGATTTTTGCTTATATGGTTACCAAAAGCCCATCCAATGATCTTTTCTACACCTAAAGCAGAAAGGCAAAGTCAACTCTTTAGAAAAGCATTCCATTGTCATTAGACCGAACAAAGGGAAAACATACTGTCTCTTTGAAGTGTGAGATCCTTCAGGCACATCCTAGACCACGTCGTCTCAAGTCCTTCACATCCTAGACCACGTCGTCGCAACACCTGAATTGAGATGCAATTACGGAATCGTTCTTAAAACTTCTGTAAATCCCCTGTTTTAAAACAGATAATCTTGTACACCAGAGAAAACGTAACATATTCTAGAAGGTCGGCTATCAATAATTTATTTTCATGAGACTTGGAGTCAAGCAATGAAGTTTTGAAAAATAGAGATAAGATAGAGTTATAGAGTTATAGGCTTCAATGAATACAGCCAAAAATCATACAATATATTCAGATGAAAGACATACCATGCGCAAGTGATTGAAGTTAGACTTCACTTTCGAAGTCTCAGCATCACGATCCATTTGATGCTTCCACAATGTAAGACGTTTCTCATCCTGGGAATAATTAGCTCCATCAAGTATAAGGTTTCTTTGACAGACAACAGACGAGAATGCTTATGTCTAGTAGAACAGAGTAACAGACCTGTGGCATCTGAATAGTAATTTTATTCTCAAAGAGCTCCGCTAGAAGTTCTGTTGCATGTGGGACTTCCTTCCCTTGCTTCTTTTGTCTTCCAATATCCTAGGAATATAGAGCGAAAGTAACATTAGTCAATATTAAAAGAAAAGGGATCAAGTACGTTTCAGAACTGAAAGCCGGCTAGAAAACAGCTACTCAATATTAAAAGTCTACTTCAACATATGAAATACAGAAAATGCTGACAAGGAAATTGTGGCAATTATTTTAATGCATGTGATATACATAAAGAAAAAAGGAAACACACTTCTTTGCCCTAGGAAAATTTTCTATTCCAAGAGAGAATAAATAACTTTTGCAAAATGAGCTCAAAGCATAGAAATAGCATGCAACTGGAGCAAAACATAGTACAGTAACTACCTTCACCTTGAGATGATCTGAGTGTGTCTGTGAACAGATCACAATTACGTTTTCTGGGAGATATTCAAGTCTGATTTGGAACGCAGAGTACAAATCGAAGTTTCCAGCAACAGATTTCTCAGCATCTTTCAAAAATAGAATAAACGGACAAGTTCTGCTCTCAGAATGGACAACCTGGAAACAGAAAAAAAATATAAGCACAAGGAAAAAAAAAATTCATTACTTTGCAACTGAAAAGTACCTCAAACAATGTGTTAACAAGTAATCTAACTAGATCCTTAAAACTCGAGCTTTTGAACGGAAGATCAGTAGCTATAAGAAAACAGAAGAAACATTGTGTGAGACAAGAGCTGCTGCGGACCAGTAAATAATGCACTACTGAACATGAAGTACCTTTGCAGAAGAACCCATGTCCGCTTTCACATAGTTCACCAAGATCAACTCCATCAGGTATTGGCTTATCAAATCTAACACCCACTTTAGCTGAAGGATTCTCATCAAACACTAAAATTACTTTCCCTGTAGTCCCATTAGGAGGTCCCCTGAATAAGATTAAGTAAAAAGTGGATCATTAAGTTAAAGAGTGAATAAGGCAAGAGAAAATGTTAAGAAGATAAGTTCGTAAGTCTGACAAAAAATATAAGATAGGGAACAGATTTTCAAAAGATATGTACTTTTTGGATGTAAAGTAATTCATCAATAAATCTTTGCTTTTTATAATAAAAGAAGAGACTTTCTTCACCAGAGCAAACAAATATTCATATTCATATTATATAGAAACCAATATCAGTACTATGATAAGAAGCAAACCTTAAGCCTAAGGTAGATGGCCCCGAATACAACCCAGTACTGAAGAATTTTACTCTGTCACCTGCAAGTGTTTTTTTCTTCCAAATGAAGTATCCGCAAACCAGAAATCCAAGAAGATTGAAGTAGAATCTTCTGTTGCAAACAATGTAATGGGGGCATGCCTTTCTTCAAAGTATGATTCACTGAACGAGGTAAAGTCTCCGGCTCCAACTGTAGCTGTGAGTCTGAATCAGAAGAAGCAGCAGGAGAAAGGCTAGAAGCAACTCCTCCACCGGCTGACAAATCCGAGCTTTTCCCTTGATCAATGAGCTCAATACTCTGATTGGGAAGCTTACATGACTTATTAGAAGCAAGTCCATCCCTCAGTGACTCAACTTCCTTAGCAGTCAGAGCCTGCAGGAAATTGCAGAACGGATGCACCAGGAATTACTTACAGTAATCTCATACCCGTAATCAGGAAAATAGACAAATAAGTGTAGATGCAAAAACTTTCCTCTTGTAAACTAACAAGCATATAAAAAAAAAACAGCTTATATTTAAGTAACACATACAATATCTTACCCCCAAAATTGGATAGCTGTCAAATATTAGCAATTTCGCCTCGAGGTCACGGGCAAGTGCTTTAGCTAACGTCTCTTGGTATATTTCAGACCCTGAAACAACTCCAACCAAAAAGCGAAAATGATGTTTCCGGCTAAAGAAGTACAGGAACCACACAAGCAAGATACCACAAACCTGCGGGACCAGAAAGCAATATCCTTGGATTCATAGGGGTCATGTCGGAGACAAATTGGACATATTCTTTTTTCTTCAGATGTATATATGAAGCATATAATAAGGCAGCCTTTGTATATTCACTGCAAAAATAAAGCCTTAGTCAGCATACACAAAACAGAGAACAAATGCAAAGCGCCTAAACTACCAAAGACAAGAAAGCAGAATTAGACCTCAAAATTCTATGATGATATAAACAGATTCTTAATGGAAGATTCACATGCACATATCTTAACACTGCATGAATACCTGAAAAAATATATCTGACTTGGTCCCATACCTCAAATAATAGGGAAAATTTTTGAATGAAACTTCCATGTTTTCGCCTCTAACAAAACCAGCTTGAATGGCTTCTCTGAATATTGCAGATTGCAGACCATTGCCTGATGTTGAAGCTTGTTGTGAATTACTTGTCACCTCGTTTTTCTCATCCAATATCTGATACCAGCTTTGTTAATATAATGCAAAATGCTGTTGATGACGCCAGGGTACAAGAGAAACATAGAGTATTTACCTCCATTTTGGAATCTTGGTTGTTAACAGAAAAAATTCCTTCCATGCCGTCAACTTGGACCATCGACTCTGGCGCTTGGTGGCTCTTACTGGATGCATGGATCAATCTTTCAAGCGATGATATAATTGAATGACCTGTCATTCTCTCTAGGTCTAGAAACTTTCCTGCAGGAACCTGAACTGAACCAGGTTTTGCTGCAACTATAGGCATTTGCTGATATACCTGGATAGAAATTAAGGGGGAAACTTATGTATATTCCTATGGAGATATTCATCTCAAAACTGAAGGAAAATTTCTTCTTGCATATAATAAAAAAAGTGGAATCACATGAGGATACGAAAGCAATCCTGCTTAAACCAATAACCACTTCGTCACCAGAGTTTAGCACATGGTTGATATTCCCCTCGGCATAATTTCCGTTTATCCACATATGTCCATTGTTTCCCATGGTCTCTAGAACCGCTAAAACATTGCCTTTGCGCTGAACATGTGCACAAACAATGAGAATACATACTGAATAAGGAGTTCACATATCTCCACAAACAACTCAAAAGTAGAAAAAATCATACGCACAGGAATTGCATAGGCCAGTTTAAAATCCAGCAGTGCTAATGTTTGAGCGTAACATTCAAGGAAACAAAAATACCTGAATTCTTGTGATCTTGAACGAGTATGAACTGAGTTCTCCGTCTAAGAATTTGAAGACTGATAGAAAAATGTTTATGCTTGGATACTGAAAATTCATAAGTAGCTCAATTTTGTCAGGATATTGCATCCACAAAAGCATTAGAAAAATAAAGACAGGAAGATCCAATAGATGCTTAATTCACCTGTGCAGACTGTGATAGCAATCGACACCACGGGTTCTCAAACCTACTGTGTACATATGTCCATCTTTCAAAACTTGCCTTCTCTTGCAAAATCGCTGTTGAGTATACAATCCAAACCAGAAAACAAAGACGAATTGAAAAAACAATCTCAAAAGGAATTTAAATTGGGTCCAAGAGCATAAAGATCGAACAAGAATAAGAGCAACGGACCTTGCGCAACAGGTGGTGGTTGCGACGTCGTAGCAGCCGCCGCAGAGGCATCAATCTGGGAGTCTCCAGAGGTTGGAGTAGTGTCGCCTAACACGCATTTACTAGAATCCGAAGGAGGTAGTGTATCGCCGCCATCTTCCAACTGAAACGAAAAGTGAAATCGCCAAAATTGTTCAAACCAGAAGCTCCAGATGGCACTCGAAAGATGGATAAGAAATAATGTCTCCGATCAGAAACCTTTTGGCGTTTGGATGGAGATTTATCTGCGGGAGAAGATGGAGATCTCTTGCCGCTGCTTCCGTCGGGCGGGTTATTGTTCTCGCCGGAGGTAGAATCACTCCGTCCCGGTGACACCATGACTCTTCTTTCTTCCGATTATTTCAAGAGCAAGATTTGCGATTCTTTGAGAGTTGAAGAATCAATGCGAGAGATGAATTTTGAGAGAACGTAACAAGAAATGAGAGAGCTTATGTAAATTGGTGTATATATAGGCCTTTCTCGGTGGGAAAAAATTATAGAGAAACTTTGATTAATGAACCATACCTAAACCAAACCGTTTAGTATTATTAGGAATCGAATTTTGTACTTAACAACCAAAACCAAACCGATCCGGTTCAGTTTTACCCACACCTGGTTTTAATTTTGAACCGCACAACCATCCAAATTCCAAAGCTAGAGTCTCTCAGAGCGTTTTTAGGTCGAACCAGTCCTTAAGGGTCCGACCAATAGAACGTAGTTGCTCGAACTCTTCTTCCAAAAATGGCGCCTCATGAAATTCGCCGTCCTTTCAAGCGACGACCTATCTCCGATCAACAGAAACGCCGAGAGCTTTCTCTTATTCGTCAGACTCAGCATCGCAGTGATGCTCAGCAGCGAGCCCGAAACCTCGCCTCTTCCTTAATCTCGCTCCAATCCTCCTCTCCCGATGTCGACCCAGAGATACTATCTGAAGCCGTGCCTGAGCTTGTAGGAACCGAATCGGAATCGAGTAGCTTTGACGTTCGTCAAGCTTCGAGGCTCAGAGGACCTGAGGCACGCAAGTGGTTCGCAAAGCAGCTAATGTTACCTGAATGGATGATCGACGTCCCTGATAATTTAAGCCAAGATTGGTACTGCTTCTTTCTCATTCTTAATCCGTTGTTGCTGCTTCTCTTCCTTCATAAATGGCTGATTATGAGAATTGGTTGGTTTTTTAGGTATGTGTTAGCAAGACCAGCTGGGAAAAGATGTTTTGTAGTTTCATCTGATGGAACAACTGTTAGTAGAGTACGAAATGGGTCCACTTTGCATCTTTTCCCTTCTGCATTACCTGGTGGTGCGAGGAAAAAAGGCGCTTCTGGCCCTGCAAACTCGTACTCTATACTAGACTGTATCTTTCACGAGGTAAAAGATTCTTCATTTTCACTGATTTATCGGGTTTACCCTCAGTTTTGATCTTACTAAGAGGTGATTTGTTACTGTTTTTTTATGCAGTCGGATCAAACATACTATGTGATTGATATGGTTTGTTGGAGAGGTTACTCGCTTTATGAATGCACATCAGAGTTCAGGTTCTTTTGGTTGCAATCGAAACTTGCTGAGACCGGTGCTTGTGATCCGCCTTCCGTCTACCACAAGTTCAGGTTCAGTGTAGTTCCTTTTTACAACTGCGACCAAAGCGGACTTCACTCAGCTTATACAGGATCATTACCTTATGTCAGGGATGGATTGTTATTTTATAACAAGTAAGTGCATCATTTCATCTCGCCTACTTGTAAGGTGCCTTTAAGTTTACTGTGATTCCCATCTTTCCTTCTCCTGCTGTCTGCACTTGCAAAAAGTTTGGGTGCCTTAAGGTTTGGAGTAGCGAATCAGTTGTTTTCTAGTGCAGGATTATTGCAACTAGCCTAGGAGTTATGTAGTTAGTTGTAGTTTTGCCATCTCAGCAAAGGACCTTAAGTCGTTAGTTTAGAGCTGAATGGTTTGAAGGGATATTAGGGAATGCATTTGGTTATGATGGTATAGGGTTTTAGTTTGGGCAGTAGGGTCGATAACCGGGGAACCTTTCGTTAAAAAAGTTCTTCAGACTTAACAATTTCGTATCAAAACCATTGGTTATGATGAATGATGATTATATTAGAACGAGGACAGATCTTGTATTCTCTGTTTTATGAATGTTACTTTATAATATCACTGGTTGCTTCATACTCAGTGGTAGTATCATGATATCAATATCTCATTGGTCTAGTATTTTTCTTTGACTCTTTCCCACTAAAGTTCATGTAATTATTGCAGACATGCACATTATCATACTGGAAATACTCCTCTGGTGTTGATATGGAAGGATGAGAGCTGTAGTCAGTATGTCATCGATACTGATAACAATGGAGAAGTTCCAAACCAACAACATGTAAGTGGATTTTGACAGACTTTTACAGCTCATGGTTTTTCATACAAAGTGTTTAGTATTACACTCCCATTTACAAAGTCTTAACATATATTCTCTCTGTATCTTGTAAAAACAGATTGTCTTGGAGTTGCAAGAAGAAGGAAAACTTGTAACATCTGATGATCCACCTGTACCATTCAGTTGCTTAAATGCAGATTTTGTAAAACAGGTCTGTTCAGAATATAATGGAGTGGTTTATATATCCTGATCAGCCTTTAAACCAAGATTATATGATCAGCATTTGGAAAAATTGAAAATTGAAGAACATATCTATATTTCTTATGATGAATGATGATTATATTAGAAAGTGGACAGATCTTGTATCCTCTGTTTTATGAATGTTACTGTATAATATCACTGGTTGCTTCATACTCAGTGGTAGTATCTATACTGTGTCTATGTTTGTTATAGACTCTATGTACTCGTAAGTTAGTGATATTGCTTAGTAATAGCTTCTTTGAGTTCTTTCTAGGACCAACAGAGCCCTCTAGCTTAGTACTGCTCTGTTTGTTATAGACTCCATGTACCCATAATAACAGATTGTAAAGATGATTTCGCACTGTGTTAATTTGCTAAATGTGTGGTTCGTGCCATGTTGGATATTACAGTCAGGGCTGTCTTCAGGAAGTCTTATTCGCTTTGCCATTGGCGATGGAGGGCTGAAATGTGTGGATGGTAGATTTGAGAAGGCGGATTTGCAATATATCGGTGTATCAAATCGAGCCCGAGCCTTTGCTGATAGCTATTCCAAGGTCGGTACTCTCTCTCCTTGCATATGGCATACGAATTTTGGGAGAATCATGCTTATGAAATTGACTCAAGCATTTACAATCCATCTTGCAGATCATGTTTCAATATATGGCCCGACATTCTCCCCTGAAAGTAGAAGATCTTGCTTCTACGATTTCACCTGAGGACCAACAGGACAAGCCCCCTGAAGTGGAGATGTCCGATTGACGAGAAGAGAGTCTAAAGTATATTGTTTGGTCACTGTGTTGTGTTCGTGGAAACAGAGGGAAGTAAATTTTGAAAAACGTAGCCACGTTTTTTTGGCTTCTCATATGATGTAAGATAGTTTGTTCTATGAAAATGAGAAAAAATAAATCGTTACTTAAATTGTCTATAGAGTAAATCCCTGCAAATTGAAGAAATCAACAAATCTTGACCAATAGAATTGCGTAAAACCCTGTTAAAAAACAGTTCCAAGAAGCTAATTGTTTTGAAGGAAAACAATGTAATACAAAAAAATCATCCAGCTGATGTGGTGGGCTCGCAGCTATCGTGAGTGCAAGCCAAAACATCTCTGTAATCTCTAGAGATGTTGAAGGAGTCATACACTTGGCCAGTGCTGCTCTTCTTGTACTCAAAGAGCAGTGATGAGTGATCGGAAGCAGTCAACTTCACAAACCCAAAGTCGTAGTCTCTGACCAAACTCCATTTGGGTACAAGTGAGCTAAAGGGAGACAAGTGACTTCCTGCACCACCAACAACAACATGGATGGTTCCTTTAAAGGTCCCTGAGTAGTGATCCTTATCATTGTTCACACATTGGCTCTGCAATAGAAGAAAAAAAGGGTAAGAAAAGAGCTACATCCATGAGACGAAAACCGAGCAATTTAGGATGGGATCAAACCTCGTAAATGGGGCAGGTTCGCTCATAGTTATGGACATGGCCGTAGAAAGCAAGGTCTACTTTGTACTTCTGCCACAGTTTTTGTAGGCTTTCTCTTCCCATAGGCTCTTCAAAGGTTCCTTCTTTGCCATACCAATCATTGGTGGAATAACCAAGGACACGATGAGCTATAAAAATGAGCCAAGGCTGAGTCTTTCTATCAACAGTGGCAAGACAATTCTCAATGAATTTGTATTGCTCCGTGCCTTCTCTCCAATCGTGTTCACTGTCTGCTACACAGAAGCGAAACATTCCATAATCTGTTTTGTACCTGCCCATTCAACCGAAATTTGTAAGATACCGTTCTGAAACTTGCAAGAAAATGTCAATGGTTTAACTAACTTTACCAGAATTTAGCTCTGTTCTCAGCAGGAAAGTAGAACATGGTCTCTGCAGGAACACCACACTCTCCTCCGGAGTCTGTACCGGCATAAAAAGATCCAGTGTCTGGCCAATCACGCTCATGGTTGCCACTGCAGTGAAGAAAAGGATAACTTAAAGCACTGCAAGAGTAGAGAGTAGAAGCACAATGTTGTAGATTTTCTTGTTGACTAACCTGGCGATCATGTAGGGTACAGTAGAAGCAATGGGCTGGACTTGAGCTGTGAACTGATCCCACTGGGAGAGATACCCATTGGAATAAGTGAGATCTCCAATGTGGAAAACAATGTCAATGTCCTTCAAGTCCTTGATGACTTGGTCTGTTGTGTTGAGGGAACCAGGCTGGTAATCATTGTACTCATTCGAGCCATCTCGCTCACCCTGAAACATATTTCAATCAAGGAAAATCATTTTAGATATTAGTCTGAGAGCGCATGGAGATCATAATGGCCTAAAAGAGACGATACCATACCTTTCCCATGTCACCAAATATTATGACCCGTTGTTTCGAGTCTTGTCCAGGATAAGGAGAGGACACAAAGGTGTAATTCTTGCTCCAAATTGTGGAACCATTGACCAAGTCATGGCCTAGCCTGTATATGTATCTGTAAACCAAAGGATTGAGAGTTACATGTATGAAACTATATTAGTGCTCCTGGATTAGACGATAAAGAAGCAAACTAAAGATTTCATACTCGCGGTTTGGCCAAAGTTCTTTCAAGAAAGAAGTATGGAAGAAACCAGGATCACGCCAACCAACGCCGCGAGCAGGATTACCTGTGTAAACATAGCATGCATCCACAAATCAAATCTCTAGAATGATCCAGATGAGTAGTTTCAGATATTCCAGGACTGCTGGCTCAGAGATCACAGCGAAACAGGACATACCACACATGCTGTTTCTGTTAAAGGTCAATGTTCCAGCTGGTGATCTTCTAGCTGGAAGTCCCTTTGCACTCCATTCAATGAAAGGAACAGCCTCATCTATGTTGTACCCACTAGTCCATGTCACGGTCATCTATCAAAGATAGAAAAATAAGCAAGTTTTAGCTAAAGATCCCAAATATTGTATAGCTGCTTCAGAAGTCTCAAGGCCATTGAGTGGAAAAACTTACTTCGTCCCAATTCTTCCCTAATGCAAGACGCGGATAGACAGGTGCTTTAGGATTGAAGAAAGCTACAGGATTCGAAACCCCGAGAAGGTGTGGCTGTGATATTCAAAAGATCAATAATTAAGTCCACTTGATATACAAAATACTAAACTGAGAAAAACTATAGTTATAACCTACCTCTTGAACTCCATTGGAAAACAGTGCAAAGGAGACATCAGCTCTCTGATTTATAATCTGGAACTTGAGAGTCACATTCCCGGACTTCATGTAATCTGGATGAGAATTACAATACATGTACTGCCAAATAGAAATTAAAAGGGGAATGTTACACCGGGACTTAAAAAAAAAAAAAAAAA
>Ga0041059_1001599_pt1 | contig 17804 bp, 23 predicted proteins | sample AraColnosormetaG_FD_56232 | JGI IMG/M metagenome (GOLD analysis project Ga0041059, IMG submission 56232) | Arabidopsis roots microbial communities from North Carolina, USA - Col MF nosort | ecosystem: Host-associated > Plants > Roots > Unclassified | place: USA: North Carolina | collected...
TTTATTGTTATAGGGAATATTGTCGTTTTCAATTAACGAGTCTGTTAACAAAAAATGGACTCTAATAACAGGGTCTGTTAATGTCATACTTAATATGGCTAGTCGAACAAAAGTTTGGTATTTATTTGGAAAGTCAACCAAAGTTTGGTATTTATTTAGAAAATCAACAAAAGTTTGATTTTTATTTCGTTTCGTTGGAAGTTGAGGATTTAAATCAACTTTTTCAATAAGTTGGGGATTTTAATGACATTTTTCCCGTTCTTTATTCGATTTGTCGTAATTTTATCGAATTTTATTTTTGGAATTATGATTTGATTCAAATTTGTTGAACCACAAAACAGAGACTGAGGAAAACTCTTAGTGAAACAGACGCTTTCTGTATACTCAATGAATTCACAGTATCTGGTGTATGAACCAGAGAACGAACCGAGCTGGTTATAAGCGGTTATTTCAAAGATGTGTCTTTCAGTAGCTGAACAATTTATGCGCACGGCTCTCTCATTGCTTATTTTGTATGTACATGAACAATGTAGTTTCCAAGACAAATCATATTATAGTACAGAGAGCACAACTTCTTTTGAGTTGGAACATGTAGCTGTTTTATACATCATCAATGCTGCGTTTTCTCCATATTGACACAATTCTGTCACTTTTTAGTTTAGGCTATCGATCGAGCCGGTAGCTTCATAAAACAGAATCTCTGGCCGAACCTTTCTCTCTTCACAGAATCCAACCACACTTTTCCAGTTACCAACATCCTATGGCATTACCAGAAATGCATCAATCCAATTTTGGCCTATCTAAATTCATAACTCAAATCAAGGAGAGACAGAATCAGCTGGTTCGTCTTACCTCTCTTGTTAAAGCATCATGTCTGAGATTGAACCACCGATTATTTTCATAAGCTATGCAAATGTGTTCTTCTTCTTCTACACCACAACCAACCTGCATCACATCCCAAACTCTAAGACTGTAACAAAAAACACACAAGAACAATAACAAACACATTTGTGACACTGTTTTAGATGATTTACCATTGACACAAGCCGGTACTTAGTGTTTGGTTTCAATCCTTCGTACATCCTGCTGATATCTATCTCCCAGTATAAAGCCTTTGTTGTTTCTGATATTTCTTTTTCAGTTTCACTCTTCTCCCATTCTAACACTAATGTTGCAAACCCACAAAACACCAGCATTGGCTTTATCATAAGCATAATAAATGAAATGAATACAAAACATCACAAACATGGTGGTCTTAATTTACCGATTATGAAGACAGGTGGACATTTACTTAAGATGTGATGAACAAGGTTTGTTATTCCACAGCCTCCGGTTTTAACATCGCATAGCATTGTATAATCCATCCGGATCACCTTAAGGATATCCACAAACTCTATATTCCCAAGAGCACACTGCATAGATATAAGCACACAACACAACCATATCAGGGGAAGTATTAGTTTCTCTAGGAAGCATAAAGAGGGAAATAAATAAAACGTACCTTCAAGTCTCTGATAGAATCTGCAGCCATAACAATGCCATATGAACTTTGCTCTGGATAATTTGGTTTCTTTCTGCATTTTCTACAACTCATTCTTTCATTTTCCTCCAACGTAAAAAGGCGAGTTACCAAGCTTTCCCTTTCAGCATTCTTCCAGCAATGCCAAGACTCAAGGATGGTTACAAGAACCTCAGCAGCATCACTCGACTGAAAAGGGTATAAAAAGAGAAATACTTTAAAATGACAATTAAGCTTACACACAGAAATTATATTAATACCATGCTTAGAAGCTTATTTTCTCCACACGAACCATGGAAATAACTTCTTCTAGGGAAGCAAGTAAGTCACGCAAGAGGCAGCTGTAGACTCCCTCAACATTGATCCCATCTGACACAATAGCAGTAAAGAAATTTCGTAGTGCAGGAGGAACGTGTTCTTCCGGGTGGTCTTGAAATGGTTGCATCAAATCTTCTTTGAGAATTTGAATGTTCAAAAGGGCCTGTAATACCACATGTTTTTGTGAACTTCTCAAAGATAATCATTTGATTCAGAAGACGAGAGTTTAGGTATTGTATAGTGTTTTAGTTGGTAAACTGTTTTACCTTCAGCGTCATGTCAAGAGCTGAATTGTATCTGGTTGCAGCGTCTCTAAGAGCTGACTCTAAATGTTCCGACTGTGAATCTTCTACAGGAATGTTTTGCGTAACTTGAAGATGGAGAATGAAAGAAATAAGAATTATGTATATAACCAAAATCAACTTTAGTACCTTCCTCTTGGTTGACTGTGTTGGGTGAGATTTCCAATCGACCCCTTTCACTTGAAAGAGTGGCATCTGGTTCCATAGAATCTTCTTCCACCTTCCCTAGTGATGGAGACGTGCTTTCCGGTTCAAGGATGTCAGATGATTTACTAGACAAGTAAGAACCCATTTGGCTCAGAGAAAACCCGAAAGCAATTTAACAACATGCGCAAAAGATTCTTGAGGTACTTACTGTTCAACAGTCTTAGAAAGAGGACTAGAGATGCTCGTTGAAGTTTTCTGTTGTGCCATGAAGACCATTCGTTTTTACAACCGGTTAACCACAAATTCAAAAAAGAAATCGAGAAATGTAGAACTTCAAAGACCTTTTTGCTTGTATTTTTCCTCTTCTTTGACTGTGACTTCTTCTCCTCCTCGAGTAAAAGATCTGCTTCTGCTGCTGCTGCTGCATCTAACTTGGCTTTGGATGCCATAATAATAATTTCATTCTAGATGAGAAGATACATAGTAAAATATAAGAAACAATGCAAAAGGAAAATGAAACCACTCTGTATTTAACTTTAGTTTTATACCAACCAGCAAGAAATTTTTCAGCAGTTCAAGGAGATAAGTGCGGTTGTCAAAAACAGAAAGCCTGGTGAGGTCATTCAGCAAACTAATCCTTGATTTATCAATCAGCAAAATCTTTGAATCGATTAGCATAACCTGTAAGTCATGTAGATACTTTAAGATGGGAAATTTATGTCATTATGTTGTAATGAAATTATAAAATCATGAACGAACCTTGGTATGTGCCAGTATTTTCAGAAAGGCTATTGACTTTAACACTATATCATCGCTGAGACTTTTACGCCCACGTATAAGATTCATGCATTCTTCAAAATCGGGGAACTCAAATGTCAGATCCGATGCGCCTTCGAGAACATCTCGTACTGCACACACAAATAATTTGGTAGTGAGGGAATTTCTTAGGACTCCCTCTTCGCATCTGTCAGATAGAAGAGATGCATAGCTGTTCCACTGATCTTCCTGAAGATTCCTTCTCCTTTCATCTTCGCTTATACACAAGTCTTCAACGGCAGTAAGAGCTACAGAATAATTGAATACCTGCACTTTCTTTGCATATTTGGTTTCCAGGGTTCTACATGTGAACTGAACAGCTCTCAGAACAGCCACCCAGATATCAAGATTATGTACCCTGATAGGTATGGGAAAAGTCTTCTCTACTGAATTGTAGTCAGTTAACCAGGATATGATATCATCTCCCTGAGCTGGTGCCTTGGGGTAGACATTGGGATCAAAAACATTGATTGTTCCTTCATCATTGATTGGAGCATTATTGCTTTTAAGCAGTCTTCTATCCAGAAGCAGCAATGAAAACTGAGGGTCAAAGTCAACCTTTTCTTTAACTCGAGTAGAACTCAAGATACTGTCCACTGCTCTGGAAACGACATCAATACCATCATCCCTTTCAGACTTGATGCGTTTTAGAAAGTTTAGGATTTTATTGAGTTCATGACAATCCAGAAAACATATACTCTGAGGTGTTTCCACTAGGTGAGAATCGACAAGACTCTGTTTGGAAACTTCAAGTTCTCCAAAATACCGTAAAGGATATTGCATCACACAGTCTCGAACACTACAAGGGAGAATTTTGAGGTCACGAAACATCACAAGGAGATTTTTGATTTCCTTGAGTAACTTACCGCGCTCGTCATCAGAAGCTAAAGGCCATTCTTTGGACCATCCATTCTTATATGAAAACGCTTTCACATCTGCGAGCCGATTTTTGATCATTTCAACGGCAGCTCCTGTATCCACTGGTTCCCAACCTCCAACAGATATCTTACGAGCCCAGTCTTTCCCTATCCTCTTCATATCCATTTCCTTAGAAGGTTTAAAACCTGCAGCATGTTCTTGTTCAAGATGTTTCTTACATTCTTCCGCACTAGAGAACTTCTCTGAACAGTTTTGGCACATCCAGAATGTCCATTTTCTGTCTTCCCTGGCAGAAACAAGAATTTGCTCCAAAGCATTTTGTCTCGGTCTGTCATATACTCTCTGGACAAAACTTGTAAGCTTTGCAATGCTTACTTTCATAAAATCCCTTTTGACCTTAACATTCAAACCTAACCAAAACGACCTCAAGCCTTTAATCTCGTTCTTAACCGGCTCTGAACTACTCTTTGACTCCAAAACTTCTGGCTCATCGTCTTCTTCTAGTAAACCTTTCAGTTTTCCAATCTTGGAAAGAGCAATCGCGGTCTCTGCATTTTTGATTAAAGTCTCCAGATCTTTATTCGTTTTGTTCTTATGTAAACTCATTTGAGCAACAGAAGAATCCGAGTCTTCACTCTGGTTAGAAACAGATAAGCACTGTTTTGCTTTCTTCAAACACTTTTTGTAATACATCACTGACCCAATATGGTGAGCCAAAGTGTGGAATCCATGTGCACACAAACTTAATAACTTCTCATGTTCCGAAGAACATCCAACAGCACCTAACTTGAATGTGAAATCAACGTCAAGGTTCTCTGCTTTTTCCGATAGTTTCGTAAACATGTAACCTTGTTCCGAATAAAGAAACCATATGTTCTTGTCTTCCTTATTGACACAAATCATATCTTCGATTATCTCCAAGGCCTTGATGTGATCTCCATTAGCGAAGAGTTCTTTTGCCTTTGCGTGGAGTTTTACGCTCACAGCATCTTTCAGGAAAGTAGTAGACTCCATAGAAACGACTCTCAAGGTTCTTGTGCTTTCTGCTTTAGAGAGATATGTGTTTTACAAGAAGAAGCATGAGTAAAAGCGGGAATATCAACGGATTTAACGGCTTATCACGTGAGAGCCACGTGACAACGCTTGGAAAAAAACAATTTTGATCATTGGGGAATTTTATCGAACACCTTCTGTGCATTGCCCGTTTGGGATTTTTCAAGAATAAATCAACAACAGAGAATTCAACATTTGTGTGAATAATCGAATTTTGGGTAAGACCTAAATGTAGAATGGTCTTCATGTTTGGGGATGATTAAAATTTCGAGTTTGGAATTTTTTTGCAGTAAGAGGCGATACAAGAGAAGAAGAGACTCGACGAATCAAGTAGCAAGAGAGAAGATTGACACGTGCCTATTCTCTCCTTTCTGAAGTTACGTGTGGAAAAATGAGTCTTGAGATAGCTTCAAGCGCTACAAGAGATCGGCGGGTTCATTCTTATTTACCTAGAGGAGGACCAGCGTGGCTCCTTTCACGAATTGAAGAAGAGAAGCGAAGATAATAATGTTTAGTTATGTTTGATTTACATCCTTGTTTTGTTTTGGAGTGTTGGTGCTCTGTTTTTGGGCTGTTATTTCTATTGTAGAGACTCAGTTTTTATCAATATCATTATCATTAGATTTCTTACTTGTGACTCATGACTCATACTTGGTCTCCTACGCACGTATTTAAATGTGTTGTTGTGAGCTTGTGATCAGTAGCAAGCCACGAACCAGTAGCATTCATAACCGACATAAATCAACTGGACAGAGTTTAGTAAATGATAGAGATGAGCCAAATGTTAATCAAAACTATCTTATAACGTTTGGTCATATAAGAGCCAAAATCAACAGATGAGTTTTGTACATCCAGACAAATCATATAATTAAAAAAAAACTTCTTTTGAACTGAAACATGTCGCTATTGTATACATCGATGATGGGTTTTCATTCTGAAACACTTGTCAGGCCATTGATCGGACAACTTCGTAAAACAGAATCTCTGGCCGAACCTTTCTTTCTCCACAGAATCTAACCACACTCTTCCAGTTACCAACATCCTATGGCATCACCACACATATATCAATCATTATATGGCCTATCTAAATTCACTATTCAACTCAAGAAATACAAAGGAGAACTGTTTCGACTTACCTCTCCTGCTAAAGCATCACGTCTGAGATTGACCCAACGGTTCTTTTCATAAGCTATGCAAATGTGCTCCTGTTTTTCATCACAACCAACCTGCATCACATCTCATATTCTGAGACCGTAACAAAAATTACAGAAGAACAGTAGCATAAACATATTGCGACACTGTTTTAGATGTCTTACCATTGACGCAAGCCGGTAGTTAGTTTTTGGTTCTAAGCCTGCGTACAGTCTGCTGATATCTATCTCCCACTCAAAAGCTTTTGTTGTTTCAGATATTTCTTTTTCAGTTTCACTCTTTTCCCACTCTAACACTAATCATGCAACCCACAAAACACCAAATTTGCTATATAAGCATAATATATGAAATGAGTACATAAGATCACAATCATGGTGGTCAAAACTTACCAATTGTGAAGATAGGTGGGCATTTACTTATAATGTGATGAATAAAGTTTGCTATTCCACAGCCTCCGTTTTTAATGTCACATAGCATTGTATAATCCATCCGGATCACCTTAAGGATATCCACAAACTCTATATTCCCAAGAGCACACTGCATATATACAAGCACAAAACAATCTTATAAGGGGAAGTATTAGCTTCTGTAGGAAGCATACGGAGGGAAATAAATGAAACATACCTTCAAGTCTCTGATAGAATCTGCAGCCATAACAATGCCATAAGAACTTTGCTCTGGATAGTTTGGTTTCTTTCTGCATTTTCTACAACTCATTCTTTCCTTTTCCTCCAACGTAAAAAGACGAGTTACCAGGCTTTCTCTTTCAGCATTCTTCCAGCAATGCCAAAACTCAAGGATGGCTACAAGAACCTCAGCAGCACCACTCGACTGAAAAGAGTAGAAAATAGAATCCTTCAAAATAAAGCGTACTGACAAAAATAATAATAATACCATGCTTAGTAGAGTATCTTCTCCACACAAACCATGGAAAGAACTTCTTCTAGGAGAGCAAGTAAGTCGCTCAAGAGGTAACTGTAGACTCCCTCAGTTTTTATCTCCTCTGACACAAAAGCAGTAAAGAAATTTTGTAGCACGGAAGGAACTTGGTCTTCCAGGTGGTGTTGTAACGGTTGCATATTGTGCATCAAATCTTCTTTGAGTATCTTAATGTTCAAGAGGGCCTGCAATACACCATTTTTTGTGAACTTCTCAAGGAGGGTTTGGAAGTAAAGAGATAGGCAATGAAATAAATCAGAAGACGAGAGTTTAGGTATTGAATCTTGTTGTTGTTACCTTCAGCGTCATGTCAAGAGCTGAATTGTATCTGGCTGAAGCTTCACTAAGTGCTGATTCTAAATGTTCCGACTGTGAATCTTCTCCAAGCATGTTTTTCATAACTTGAAGATGGCGAATGAAAGAAAAAAGAATTATACATATAACTCAAACTGTTTATCAGTTTAGAAGATCTTCTAGAACCAGGGTCAACTCTAGTACCTTCCTCTTGATTGACAGTATCACCTAGTTCCATAGAATCTTCCTCCACTGTTGGAGACGTAGTTTCCGGTTCAAGGCTGACGGAGAGTTTACTAGACATGTAAGAACACGGTTGGCTCAGAGAAAACCTGAACTCAATTATCAACATGCGAAAAAGACTCTTGAGGTACTTACTGTTCACCAGGCTTAGAGAGAGGACTAGACATGCTCGTTGAATTTCTCTGTTGCGCCATAAAGACCATTCATTCTTACAACGGATTAACCAAAAATTAGAAAAACTTTAAGAGTTTCAACTTCCAAGACCTTTTTGCTTGTATTTTTCTTCTTCTTTGACTGTATCGGACTTGGCTTTGGATTCTTCTTCTCCTCCTCGAGTAAAAGATCTGCTACTGCTGCATCTGACTTGGCTTTGGATTCCATATTCACAATTTCATTCTAGATGAGAAAATACATAATAACATATAAGAAACAATTCAAAGGCCAAATAAAACTGAAAGGGAAATCTCTGTGTATATAACCGAATCTTCAAACAAACCAGCAAGAAAGGTTTCAGTAGTTGAAGGATGTAAGTGCGGTTGTCAAATAAAGAAAGCCTGGTGAGGTTGTTCAGCAAACTAATCCTTGAATTATCAACCAGCAAAATCTTTGAATCGATTAGCAAAATCTGTAAGTCATGTAGATACTTTAAGATGGCAATTTTATGTCATTATGTTGCAAATGAAAATTTAATATCATGAATGAACCTTGAAGATGACCACTGAGTTCAGACATATTAAGGACTTCAGCACTATATCATCGTTGAGACTTTTATGCTCCCTTATAAGATTCATGCAACCTTCAATATCGGGGAGATCAAATGTCAAATCCGAAGCTTCTTCGAGAATATCTCTCACTACAGACAAAAATAATTTTCTCTTGAGGAAATTTTTTCTGGAGAAACATTCTTCACATTTATCGCATAGGAGAGATGCATAGCTGTTCCACTGATCTTCTTTAAGCTTTCTTCTCCTTTCATATTCGCTCTTACACAATTTCTCGGCGGCAACAATGGCTGCCAAATAATCAAAGAGCTGCACTTTCTTTGCATATTTGGTTCCGAAAGTCCTACATGTGAACTGAACAGCTCTCAGAACAGCCACCCAGATATCAAGATTATGCTCCCTGATAGGTCTAGGAAAAGTCTTCTCTACTGAATTGTAGTCAGTTAACCATGATACGATATCATCTCCTTGAGCATGTGCCTTGGCGTAGTGAACATTGGGATCGAAAACATTGATCTCCCCTTCATCAACAAAGGGACCATTATTGCTTTTCAGCAATCTTCTGTCCAGAAGCAGAAATGAGAACTGCGGGTCAAAGTCAATCTTTTCCTTAGATCGAGTAGAATCCAAGATACTGTCGACTGCTCTGCGAACTAGATTTGTACCATCATCCCTTTCACACTTGATGCGTTTCAGTAGGTTTAGGATATAACTGAGTTTATGACATTCCAGAAAACAAATACTCTGAGGTGTATCCACTAGGTGAGAATCGACAAGACTTTGTTCGGAAACGTTAAGATTTTTAAGATGCGTAACCGAATAACGCTTCATCCAGTCTCGAATGCTACAAGGGAGGATTTTAAGGTCACAGAACATCACAAGGAAAAACTTGATTTCCTTGAGTAACTTACTGCGCTCTTCATCCTCAGCTAAAGGCCATTCTTTGGACCATCCATTCTTATATGAAAACGCTTTCACCTCTGGGAGCCGATTTTTGATCATTTCAACTGCAGCTGCTATATCCACTGGTTCCCAACTTCCAAGCGATATCTTACGAGTCCAGTCTTTCCCTATCCTTTTGGCCATATCCATTTCCGAAAAAGGTTTATAATCTGCAGCATGTTCTTTTTCAAGATGATTCTTACATTCTTCAGCACTAGAGAACTTCTTCGAACATTTAGTTCGGCACATCCAAAATGTCCATTTTCTGTCTTCCTTGGCAGAATCGAGAATTTGCTTCAAAGCATCTCGTCCCGGTCTATGATGTACTCCCTTGACAAAACCTATAAGCTTTGCAATGCTTACTTTCATGAAATCCCTTTTGACGTTAACATCCAAACCTAACCAAAACGACCTCAATCCTTTAAACTCATTCTTAACCAGCTCTGGTCTTTTCTTTGACTCCAAAACTTCTGGCTCAAAGTCTTGTTGTAGTAAACCCTTTAGTTCTACAGTCTTGGAATCAGCGATATTGGACTCTGCATCTTTGATTAAAGTCTCCAGGTTTTCCTTCATATCATTCTTTAGGTTTTCCAAAAGCAATTGAGCAAAAGATTCAGAGGCATCTGGGAAAGTAACAGATAAACCCTGTTTTGCTACATTCACACATTTCTTGTAATACATGACTGACCCAGACTCTTGAGCCAAATAGTGGAGTCCATGTGCCCAAGGTCGTGATAACAACACATCTTTCGAATAACATCCTACAGAACCCAACATGTATGTGAAATCAACGTAAGGGTTCTCTGCTTTTCCCGCTAGATCATTGAACATCTCACCTTGTTCGCTATGAAGAATCCACGATTTCTCGTCTTCCTTATGGACTAAAATTATATCTTCGATTATCTCCAAGGCTTTGATGTGATCTCCATTAGCGAAGAGAGCTCTTGCATCGTTGTAGAGTTTTACTCTCTCAGCATCTTCCAGAAAAGTAGTACGTTTCATAGTAACGATTCTCAAGACTCTTGCTTTTTCTTGATCGCTGCTTCAGAGAGGAATGTGATTGCGAGAAGAAGAAACAGAGTCAAGGCGGGAACTTCAACGAATATAACAGCAATGTAAAACGTAATCACGTGAGAGCCACGTGACAAAGCTTGACGCCTTGACCCAAATTTTGGGCATTGGGGATTCTATCGAACACCTTATGTGTATTACCAGTTTGGGATTTTTGACGAAGAAATTAAGAAAAGAGAACCCATATTTTTGGTGAATCTTCGAATTTGGATTTAAGACTAACTGTAAAATGGTCTTCATGTATGGGAGATGAACAAAATTCGGACTTGAAAGATCAGAAGCACTAGAGATTGATACGTGTCTATGTCTCACTTTTTGAAGGTGATGGAGAAGAACCGAGACTTATTCAATATATATATATATCGATAAAATAATATAAAAACTCCATAAACAAAGTTAAATCATGAATTATTTTGAAACTAAAAATATTTTTTGTTATATGTACTTTTTAATAAAGTATTTAAGCTTATGTATTTCTAGAGCTATCAAACATTCACTAAAAAAAAAGGTTATTATTTGTAGTTGAGATCAATTGAGTTTTTAAAAAAACTATTAATATTTTCTTATAAATATTGTATAACAGTTTGACCAAGAGGTTATTGAGACTTTGATTTGATTTATTTAGAGTTTGTTGATTTTAAATCCTAAGTTATGTACATTGAAAAAAAAAAACATGGGAATGACTTTATTCTTCAGCCTTTGTTAATCTCTTGATATGCCAAATTAGAAGGTTAATCTTTTTCGTTGCATTCTTATTGATAATTGTTTTCATTAATCGCTTAACTTAATCCTAGATTCAATGCTTTTTATTGAGTTCATCTTTTATATCATTTCTTTCATTTACTTGCTTTATTAGTTTGTTTGCTTTATTTAATTTAATCATTATTAGTGTATACATTTTTGACAAACTACAGATGATGATACATCGAGTTCCATGGATATTTAGCCGAAATTTGTATGTATTTGGTCAGAGAATAGGTTGATTGATGATTTGATGAATATGATAAGCATGAGATGTTGTGATGGTATAAGAATATGGTTATAGATATGATGAGGTGATGTAGTTATTTTGTAAATATAGCCATGACAAGTATATATGTTGCACTTTTCTTATTTGGTATGTGAGCATGGTCAGGTCAGCCAGATTGTGGCCTCTGAAATTGCTCTTACATTTAAGAAATAAGAAGAGGAAAATAAATAAGAAAAACAAGCTTACATAAAAAAACAATACGTAATGAAATAAAAACATTTAAATTTCGTAATATCCATTTTTCATCTCTTTTAGAATTCTGTTTCACCACCAAAAAAGCCTCCTCCACCACCATCACCCGCTCCACCATTAGCATCACCGCCACCACCAATGAGCATGTTCATCCCAAAGCTTTGGCATAAACCTTGCACCATTGTATTCATCAACATTGGAGTGCCAAGTCCTAGAGGTCCATTGGGTACTCCTCCATTTGCCATGTTAGGTCTTCCATTGGGCCTATATTGGAGAGGTCGACCACCCATAGTTCTCGGTTGCATCCTATTTGCACCTTGGTTCACGTTCCCATATCTGTTCATGTTTGTACCACCTCTTCCATACATGCCCACATTCCTCGGCCTACCATTTTGACCGTATTGGTTCTGGTTATTCATTCCTGGTCCACCAACCGGCCCAACCATGGGTGCATACTGGTTATTGGGCTCTTCATTGAAACCACTATATTGTGAATCATTCATAGTCCCGTAAGATTCACCATCTTCATACATAGACTCACTTCCTCCAGTGATGTCGCTATAGCTTTCGAAATCATTTTCACCATAATTGTCATCATAAGACTGATCATAGCCCTCATCACCGAAGTCACCTCCAACTTCAAAGTCACAATCACCATCACCACCACCATAACTCTCCTCGTAACCAACATTATCTTCACCAACATAGACATCAGTGCCTTCGACTTCGTTGTAGTTATCATTGTTGGCACCACTATCTATTGCATTGGAGGGTCCACCACTCGGCCCATTAAATCCTTGAGGTGCAATAAATGCAGATGGGTCACGAGGTCTATTAACTCTTACACTCACAGCCCCACCACGACCTCTTGTTGGATTATTACGAACATTTTGTACCCTTCTAGTTTGAGGTCCTCTAGGGCTTTGTATTGGACTGTTGGATCCTTGAAGCCCACCACGTGGGCCATTACCAACTATTTTCTTAGACCGAGAAGCCTGACCATTCTGGTTCGTGTTTTTCTTCCTTCCGCCACCCGAGCCTTGGTTCATACGAACCGGTCTTGGTCCTTGTGTGTTATCCAGAGACAGTGGATATAGATCAGCATCAGACAAATCATTACATTGGCTACGAGCATCACTACTGCTTCCAAAATCACTCTCACTATAAGCAACACTTAAATTATCGACACAAGCCACAATTTCAAGCCCGTTACCATCAACATCTTCTCCCTCGTCGTTACCATCAACGTCTTCTCCCTCGTCATTAGCCTCTTCAACATACACATCACCTTCATATTCAACCTCGACATCGACATCGACATCAACATCAACATCAACATCAACATCGACATCAACATCAAACTCTTTATTCGTTGCACTTGCACTACCATTGTAACCACTCCCATCCATTGATCCTTGACCAGTAAGTTCATTTGGTCCATTAGGCCCAACCTGAGCATTATAACCCAAGTTGTTGTTCTGTCTTCTTGGTCCATTGACAGCCGCGTTTTGAGCTATAGGCCTATTAGGATTAATGGTCCTATTGGGCCTTGTCATAGGCATGGGCCTGACCCTGTTACTGCCTTGATTAGGCACAGGAAGCGAGTTTTGATGTTGAGGGTGACCGGCATGATGAGTATGAGGATTAGGTGCGGAAGTACTATGTTGAAGGAGGTGAGGATTAGGACCAGTGATACAACCGACATGAGCATCGAATTCGCAGGGGATGCACCGGTAAAGCCACTGGTTCTTCCCAATCTTACGACAGATGTCGCAAGAGAAACCTTTATTAGCGCCATATGGAGATTGAAACGCGAGTTTAAGATTGTGTTGCGGATGAGACTTGTGGATGATTGAGAGCGGCTTGTAAGCACAAAGCGCGTGGATGTCGAAGTCGCATACAGAGCATTGGTAACTAAAACCCGTCCCGTGGATGCCACAACCGTCACAGTTGAAGTATCCACCATCGTAGACAGGAGCCACGAGCAGGCTAAGCGTATGCGAAGGGTGAGAGGGATGTGTTATTACCTGCTTCATCTTGCTACACGACTCATGGAGAGAGAAGTTGCATGGCCTACATGAGTAAACCCGGCCGTTACCTCCGGTGAGTTTGCAGGCGGAGCACGGTGGTGATGACGTCGCCGGGGTTAGTTGAAGGCGGTGGGGGTGGCTGAAATGGTTAATAAAGCTATTGTTTTGAGTCGTTGGCTTCCCCATTTTTTGTATTTTTTTCTTTGGTTTTTGTCTTAGAAATGAGATTGTTCTTGTGATCAGAAACACAACTCAAGAGTTAATAGAGATAATAGGGTTGACATTGGTGTTAATAAAAGAGGGCTAAGTCAGTCAACGGAACGCGTTGCACGTCTCTTCATGTGTGATGAATAATACACATTGACTTTAACTAGTTGCATTTTCTAATTATATGTGGTTTGGTTCCTCTTATCTTTCTTTATTTTGTCTGGTGTAGGCATAAAGTATTTGAATAAAACAAGAGGGTATATTTGATATTCTATTTTTTTATTGACCAATAAATAGTTGGATCGTAATGCCTAATATTCAAACATGGACGTTGTCTTCCTAATCTACAATGAATGTATCTAGCTTGCCACAAAATATCTAGTTGTTTGCGTTTACTCATAAGAATCCGATGATATACTATAACGTTTTCATATTCGTTAAACTTTGACATGTACCAACAGCTGATCGTAAGACTACGATAACAATTCTTTGGGCATCAATTATTATTTCTGTTATAAAATCATGTCAAACTGTTTGGCCATGATTATTGTTTTGTTTTGTTCCTTCAAGTAAATAAGTTTTGTCCACAATTCTTTTTTCATTTTCCACATAGTCGGATTCCCTGTAGTGACGTAATAACCATATATATTATAACCAATCCATGCAATAATACCAGTCCACTACATTATAACCGGCTCATTCCGGGTCTGAATTTTTGTGCATGTCGATAACAAATTGTCTAAGATCTTCGAGCAAATTCTTTATTGTTTTGATGGTGATCTCACGGATGAACCAAGAAATCGGTGGCACATTAAGAAGAGAACAAGGCTGAAAGATCTGCTCCATTGTCACCTTTGATCCAATCCTTCCTTTTCCGTCACTACATTTTTTGTACTCTTCTTCATTAATCCGCGACCTAGACTTGCATAAGCGTTCCTGATCTGCGTATAGTGGCTCCACTTTCCATCTACCCTCAAACACTTTCATGTACATCATTTTCTCTTTCTTATATTTTGCCTAAGCAATAGATCAACCAAAATATTCACTTCCTCCAAAACACAAAATTTAACAATTGGTTCATGTGAAAGGTTTGGAGAAGCTTCTTACCGTTAGGTTTTTATGGTTTTCATCGATGATTAGATGTATCGGGATAGCTATAGAGCGCCCAAGGAGCTTATATCTCAAAGTTTTTTTCACTCTCGTGATCTGCCGCGGTCCGTCCTTCTTCAAAACCTTTGTTGATTTGTTGTCCTTGTAGAAATTAAAAAGATTACACTTTCAATTATCGATCATAATTATGCTTAATTTAAATCATACAACTATATAAAGAAAAAAAACAAACCAAACGTTGGCGAAAGTCCCTATCGAATAATCTGAAGAAATTTATGTTTCTTGGATTAGTAAGCATCTCAGAGACTAATTGAGGAGGCCATCCCAATGTGAATTCTATGTTCAAATTGCAAAGACCCTTTTTTGTTTTCACCTTCAAACATAAAAGATATATATATAACCAAGTGTTAATTACTTAAGCATATATTTGATTTCTTAATTCTAGCAAAATTCCTCTAGTATTAGCTAGATTTTTTTTTGCTGATCTACTATTATTACCTTCACCGTAGCAGGAGCATCATACCATGGATGCTTGTTATTTGGACCAGACCAAAGTCTTGCTTGCCTATTCACCTCAGTAAGTCATAATATCTAGGATCGATAGCATACAATGGCATAGATCTAACATGCGAATGGTTTTTCTTGTACTCGGCCTTCAACTTTGGGTCCACATCAGGATCCCAATACCAAGGTTCCTGAATATTAGTATCTTTCTCTGAAACTGAACCAGATTTAACATTCTCATGTATCTTGGACTTGGCCGCGGCCTACAACAACAAACTAGCCTAGTCATGATCTCATTTTTATAGACTTCCCCGGGTCCTTTGATTGATGGAAATGAAAAACTGACCTTACGAGGCTGTTGAATGTTCTGATTGATCAAGCCACCAAATCCAGTAAATCCACCCATTTCTATTCGAAAGTTTTTTAGTCCATAAACTATACTTACATAATGAGAGCAAGAGTACGTAAATGACTAACTAAAGCTTGTATTTAACATGTGGGAGTGATATTAAATACAATGTTTGCATGTTGAGAGAATGGTGCACGTTAAGTTTTACGTAAGGAAAAAAAAATGAAGTAGGCAGCTCCATTCTCGTGAGTTCTTTCTTGGCGTACGTACATGCGAGACCTACATGAGAAGAGAAAATATAGAAATTTGGTGCCAATATTAATATACTCGTGATTAAAAGCATAAATTGAAAATTATAGAATCATGAGTTTTGTGTTGAATTATAAAATCTTGATCTGATGAAAAAAGCCTAGAATCACACTAAAATTGTAATATTGCGTGTATTTTAAACCAATGTTCCACTTTATATTATACTTTCTTCTGTATAAAATCAAATATGTATAAGTTATAGTGCTCTTGTCCACATAATCATCAACATGGATCCGCTCCTGCTTTACATAGGCCATGTAAGATTATCTCGACATCGAGGAAACCTGTTGGTCTATCACTATTCCCCTCAAACAAGAGGTATACATTGTTGGAGAGGATAATAAAGTTGAACAGGTGTATTCTGGATTCACATCATCTATGCCAAATTTGTTTGAGTATGTTCCAAGTTTGACTCAAAGCCAGCTGTGAAGTAGTCTGGTGGTGAAACCTCCAAAAGAAGATGTGCTGGGAGCTAGGTGCCCGTCAAACCTTTCTTTTCATAAATTTTGTTTTCATAGTTATCTTGGTCATGTCCTCTGAATAATTAGTAAACTAGTTTTTCAATAAGAAGTGGTATTTGCCAAGTTTTCCTTTGAATCAAAGAATTGCTAAGTTTTTTTTATGATAAAACTATGTTTACTTACCTTAAACATGTTTACTCTATAGCTTACATGTAGCTTTGTGGTTTATATTAGTATTGTCTCTCCAAACATGCATAGAAGCAAAAGAAATAAAGCCAGAGAAGTCTTATAAATGTAAAAATGATTCCTCTACACATAAAAGTGTAATTACATGAGTTGATGATATTGTATACAGTATAGAGTACATAGCTACACATCATATACGTCGGTATTCGTCTCCGCAGTCACCAATCACTTGGAGAAGATCTTTACCTTTCTTGGTAACCTCTTGTATGCTATTAACATCTTCTTCATCCAATACCAATGAGAATATAGCATTTGCGTCTTGTATGTGTTCCGCTAACCCGAGTCTCACTCCAATCATTGATCCACCAACTCCTTGCTGAGATGATATTTTCATTTTTCCGACAAATCAAAAACCAGATTGGCCTTAAGAGTAAAGAGTAATGTGAGGAAGAACAAATACCTGATCTAGTACATATCTCACAGCCACTGTTGGTATAGAGACTCCATGTTTTGTGGATATGGTCTTCATTGTTCGAAGTAAACCTTGAAATAGATTCCACCCTCCCCATGCATCAACCATCTGTAATGTAACTCTCAAAAATCTTAAAACAGTACAAAGTAGGATGATCATGCATCAGCCATCCTAAACTCATAAAACAAGAACGGCCATTGGACTCTTACCCTTTTGTATTTTTGGAGAGATGGAGTATTCAAGCGAGGGCCAGCAAAAGGGATTGTTAGATTGGTATCAAGAAACTTCTCTGACAAGAGACCACCCATAACTGTCCCATATCTACACACAAAGACCAACGATGTGTTGTTAAATCAGTTTTAAAGAGAGAAATCAAAAAAGAATTTCATAAAGTATAATTACGTTATAAGTTTGACCCCTGTAAGCTCGCAAAGCTGAGCCATTCTCTGTTGAGGACGCATGTCTACGATGGAGTGTTGCACCTGGAAAGAGTTTGCACAGAGAGTTAGAGATTTACAAAAAAAAAAAAAAGAGTCCGAATAAAGGCCATATATAAT
>Ga0041059_1001600_pt1 | contig 17790 bp, 17 predicted proteins | sample AraColnosormetaG_FD_56232 | JGI IMG/M metagenome (GOLD analysis project Ga0041059, IMG submission 56232) | Arabidopsis roots microbial communities from North Carolina, USA - Col MF nosort | ecosystem: Host-associated > Plants > Roots > Unclassified | place: USA: North Carolina | collected...
TTTTTTTTTTTTTTTTTTTTTCTTTCACTTGTGCGTCTACATATGATAGAAACTATAAAATCCTTAAACTTCGATTATTTTTGTAAATGTTAAAGAAAATACTTTAAAATTTTGATTTGTCTTTATTTTATTTTAGTTATATTTGTCTCCTATCAATTTTTCTTCCCGAGTTTTTTTTTTTGCTAAATTTTCTTCCCGAGTTTGAGATCACTTGTCTGATCCATTTGACTCGTACTGTGTGATTTGCTATTATTGATAAAAATATGCAGAATATTTTATTTTATTTTTGTTTTCTCCTTAATTTTATTTACTTTTTAGTTTTTAGTGATAGTTTATTGTCCTCGACGTTTGTGACTGTCTGCTAGTGTAAATTATAGTATACGATCTACAAGTGTAAATTAATTATAATTTTCTTGTTTTCTAACTTTGTTATTGTCCGGGCCACTAGGGTCATTCTTTTATAGTATTCAATTTCCAAAGGGATATGTCCACTAAAGTAAGAAAGAAAATAAAAATTCTAGATGCACTTTTCTCAATTTAGTTGAATTTTCAATGATTAAAACACTACTTTTATCATCAATAATACAGACTTCTCGTAAAAAAAAAAATGTATGCTTCACTATTTTATGTCAAATAAATATGTTGTATTTGTAGAAAATGGTCCCAAAATATATAATTCAAAGTTAATCCTATGTACTTTTCTGAAAATTTTAAGTTTCACTTTTTTTTCTTTCAGGCTGTAGTTGATGCATTTACAGACGACGCAACTGGTGCGATTATTCTAAGCAATGCATAATTGGTGGCCATATTCTTTTCATTATCTTAGTATAGAGCTGGGGGCTTGGGGATAAACATCTCAGACAAATAAATTCAAAATATTTTAAATTTAATATGGCAAGAATATTTTGGACATATCGTTTTATTTACTAGCCATTTGTTTTCTGTGTGTGTTTAACGAGCTATATGATTGTTCAAAATTCCAGAATTGAACATTATCCTAAACGATCAATGAATACATATTGATTGAAAATTATGAAAATACTAGATTACTAGTATGTCATCCATTTTTTTCAATTTAAAATAACAACGGAGATAAAGATAACTTGGTTATGACAAAGTAATTTTTTTTGCTAAATGTCATAACCCCTGTGACGAATAATTTTTGTTATGTTTTTGTTGCAAAAATAATTCAGAAGAACTATAAACTGTCTCTCACTCGATCGATATTTATTTATGAATTCTTCTGACGTTGGATTTGTATCAATATATATACTGTTTGTTTGTAAGCTAACCTGTAATTTTATTTAATAAATTAAAATGATCTTAGGATTGATCATGAGATAAAGAGACGAACACATAAGGGATCTTCTTCTTGTCCCCATGAATTATAAAAACAAAAATTGTATACGATGTCGGATTCTGTAGATTAACTACATTTTGTTTTAGTTTTGGAGGGATTGGATGATGCATTTATCATACAAAATATGAAACCCTATTTTACAATCTATTCATGTGAACGACATCAAGCAACTATGTTGGTAATATCAAAATCTTGATTTCTTTTTCCGGTAAAGATATTAATTTATGCAATGACCATATCGACTCCTTGATCGGAAGCTGAAAGTCCGGTGCCTCTACCTTGAAGCTGAAGACAACCAGATTGGCATGCAGGTTCGCAAATGTCTTGCGTGGCTTCGATCACTTTCATGCATATTGGCATACATTCTCTGTGGCATAGCGGCAATACTTTCTTTCCTAGTAGTGCTTCTTGTCCTACTACGATATCCGACCATGTCAATAACGTAATTATCATCAAACTCAGGGTGGCTAAGTTTTTGCTCCGGTTCTTCATATTGTAGTTCGTGAGAAGTTGATCAGGAAAAGGGAGAGAGAGAAAAATGGTTTCGTGGAAGAGAAGGAAATGTTTTTGAGTAAAAGAGAATGGTCAAGAGTCAAAAGATAGTAGTAGCCTCATATTTGTTCGATTTTTTCGTCAATTTTCACTATTTTTAAAATACACAGAGATATCCCTATTTTTAATAACTATTGAGTGGACGAGATTATATGAGAGCAGAGAAAAGTCTTATTCGGCTTTTTTTAAAAAAGTGGATCATGTGAATCTACGTTCACTAATAGTCTTATATTGTATGGATTTTTCCAATCTATAATTGCCGAATGTTTTTCAATAACTCGAAACTTGTTTACATATATGAAAATAACAGAAAAAGTCAATATGTTTTACTAGTCAAGATAAACGATAGATTTTCATAAAATATTTGACTACATTATCAGTTGGATTTCGGCGTATAAGAGAGATCAATCGATTACAAACATTAAAGTTATAATAAGTTCAACCATAGTTGAGCCGAAACATCTCATTTTGGACGAAGAAACTTCCTTGCAGAACCGGAATCAAGTGAAACGTCTGCAATTAATAAATAATGTTATTATTCAAGTCAGCTAAAAATCCAACAAAAATAAAATAATACAGGCTCATACTATATAGCTTATAGTTTGATTCATATAATTTAGTAACAACATTAAAAATTGAAGATTGTTATAGCGGGGGTCCAAGATAAACCGATGGAAACTAGAAAACAATGAAAATAACATTTTGTTTTATGCAAATCGATTAAGCTAAACCTAAGATTGTTTTAACCAAATGAAACCTTCGAATCGATTACAAATAGATAAGAGATAGACCTGGCTAAACCTAAGAGGATGATCCTCTCCATGTAATTGGATGCTACCGCTCACAAAAACTAGGATTCCACCACATCCACCGGCCATTGAAGACGGCTGAGAATCGACGGTGCTGATCAAATGATGGCATTGATCGAACGGAAGTTGTTTAAGCTTATTGGAGATGTTATCCACGCCGTAGATCGTTTGGCCTTCAAAAGTGAGCAAAGAGGTGGGATTGTAGAGAGAAGAAAGCGATGATCGATCGTTGTCAAAGAGATGGTAGTAGTGATTCACAAAAGCACTTGCCACTTCTTCTTCAATTCCTTTATTTGTCTCTGCCATAGTCAAAATTTCCAAAATAAAATTGATTTTCTTAGCAAAACCAAACAGTAGTAATATTAACATGAGCTCTCTTAAGTAATTAAATTCTAGGGTGTGAAGGAATTAGATGCTTAACTTTAAACAAAGCTGGAAGAAAAGAACAAAGAGAGAATCTTTTCACTTTTAAGAAGGTTTCTTGTGGGTCAAGTATTGCATACAATCTTTTTCCAAACCTTCACACATAGTAAAGCAACGATTATTTGGTAGAGTACTCTTTCTCAATGGATGCAAAGCAACACCATAAGCATTATAAGTCTTCGAGCAATCATTCCTCTAGTTAGCACAAATTCGTGAATCCTAAACTGCAATTATTGAATCTTTAAACTATAAACTTGGCTATATGCATGTTCAAGTATTGAAAGCCAAAACACTAACTAATCAGTTCCACAATCTTGAAAAACTAACCTTACGTGAAGATCACTCATCCCCGCCAACTCGATGGCCAATATGGGTAAATTTCATAACCAGTCTTCCAATTATCCAAGTAAACAACTTTCCTCACAGCCCAAAACGATATAGACAGAGCCAAAAGCATAGCCATCCTTTGCTCATCGAGTTTCTTGACTCGTACAACTACATTAGTAACAAACGCCAAAAGCAATCCAACAACAGTATACAAAAACCCTACAAAGAAACCTTCTGCTCCAAGCTGCATCTCTGATTCTTCTATAAAGAAAACAAACTTACTTGAATCTTCATAATCTTTGATATACATTGGCATTTCTCTAATGATGTTATGCATTGTCCCCGAGACGCTGAAGAAGTAGACGAAAACCGCGCCAACTAACCAGATTCTATGGTCATGGAGAAGTGTTTCTCCTTTTAGAATCTTCTTGATGAGAATCGGAGTCGAGATTATGATTATAGCAACGATGATTCCGATTTGTGTCTTTGATATGAGTGGTGGTCGTTGGATTGAACAAACGGTGAGTTTTGTTTGACGTTCGACGAACTCTGCCATTGATTCGGCTAATCCAGTGAAATCTCCACCGTCCATTTGATCTGATTCTGTTAAATTCTCTGTCGTGGGGCTAACGAGGGAAATGTGTGGTAGTGACTCGACGGCGAAGCGGCGGAAAGAAGCCTCGGAGTGAGTTGATTCGATCTCGCAGAAGAAGAGCTTTGTGCCGTTAGATTCATTGTTGTTGTTGGTGATGAAAGTGGCGGAGACGAGTCTGAATTCGCGGCGGAACTCTGGAAGACGTAGCTGGCTATTGCCGTGGAGATGAACGGCGTCGAAGAAGATGATGAGTGAGTAAGGTCTAGGAGTGGATACGGAGGTTATGAATTTGGAAACGTCGTCGTTGTTGAAGGAGATCACGCCTGATTCGGCGGTTGATCGGAGGGAGACTAGTTCGTTTTTGAGATCTGAATCTGATTTTGGATTCGCTAGGGTAAATAAAAACACAATTAAGATGAAGAAACGATATGAGAGATTCGTTTGAATCACCATTTTTAGATCACTCTCTGATTGGATTTGAAGAAGAAAGGAGATAGAGAGATCTGGAATTGCCGGGAAATACTGGAGAAGTGAAGAACTGTTCAAAATTCTAGGTGTTTATAGGTTTGATTGAACCTTCTTGATGAGTTAGAGGGTTTAGTTTTAAAGAAGGGAAAAAAAGGAAAAGAAATTGACAGCTGTGGGATTTGAACCCACGCCCTTTCGGACCAGAGCCTAAATCTGGCGCCTTAGACCACTCGGCCAAACTGTCTTGTTGTATGATATGTGAAACTTAAACATTCTATAATTAACAATAAAATTGATGATCACTTCTGGTTTCTCTTATTAGGACCGACATGCCGACAAGTTGAGATTCTTTTACAGGAAACATATGAGAAACCACTTAGTAATACAAAAAAGAGAGACTCATACATGGATTAGAGAGTTTACATAAAACTAGACCATGCATATTTATTTCATCGCTCGTAAATCATTTAAATGGTATTATTAATGTATAAGAAATCATTTTTGTCATTATCATAATCTTAATACTACTCTATTATAGTCTAAAGTAACAAGGTCGAGTTGCATATACTTGTGGTATTATATAAACCTCAGTCTACAATCTTAGATCTGAAACATTCATATCCATACAAAAAATAGTAATTATGTAAAAATGTAAGAATACCGGATTATGCAAGAGACAATCCAATAAACTAATCTTTGTCAACCTAATAATTTAGTAACTCCAGGTGTATTATTTCCCTGCTTTCTTATTCATAACGTGCTTGTTTCACGTGCCTTGTCTTGGGCTAACAAAATATGAGAGAGGCAAGGCAAACTCTTTCTTTTGTTGAACAAAATATTATGTTCCGAAGCATGTTCGCCTATATTATTTGGGTTTTGTTAGACATATTCCCATATCAGATTTACTAAGTGAAGATTAACCAAAGAATTAAAGTACAGAGTTAAATAATGTTTTTGGTTTTGCTTTTACATGAACATTTCTATGGATCCCACTTCCACTTGGTGGCAGCCTGGAGATCCAATTCTCCATGTTCTGCTGTTGTTTTCTATATTTCCTATAGTACCCTTGCTAGCTCATCAATATGGTTCAAATGACCTATCTCAGCAACTTAATGAATAAACCGGTCGGCTTTTAATTAGCTAAACCGTGTGTATTATAACCAAACAGTTTACACTTGATTAACATAAAAATCATTGAGTTTTACTGTTAGTTTTCTTTAATTAAACTTTTTCATTTACCCTTTTTGCTTTCTTTTACAAATTATCGTAAACATCATTATTACATGAAAATCTTAGAAAAAAAACCGTATCAAAAGTCTAAACGCAATAGCATATTAAAAGAATTATTAATGGTCAAAACAGTCATTTCCCCGGTCTTTATAATAAAAGCAAGAAAGCTCTATACTCTTCTCACTCACGGAACAAGTGTAGATTGCATTACCTCTCTCTCTCTCTCTCTTCGAAATATTCGAAGTAGAGACAACCAATGGAGACGGAAAGGAGGATCATAACGAGCTGTTCTGCCATGACGGCTCTGTTCTTGTTCATGACGGCTCTAATGGCGTCGTCCTCTATCGCAGCAACACCGACACAATCGTTTGAAGATAATTTCAACATTATGTGGTCTGAAAATCACTTCACGACTTCCGATGATGGAGAGATCTGGAATCTTTCCTTAGATAACGACACCGGTACGTTCAAATCCAGTTTGCTTCCGGTTTAGGATCAATGCCGTTCTAGTCTTTCGAAATTACACTGATACTTACTCTGTTCCTACTTAAATCTACATGACATTTTTTAACTTAGTCTCTTGATTATTATATCGAAAGTTTAAATATTCTGATTGGATAAAAAATAAAACAGGATGTGGATTTCAGACAAAGCACATGTATAGATTCGGATGGTTTAGTATGAAGCTAAAGCTCGTCGGAGGCGACTCCGCCGGCGTCGTCACCGCTTACTACGTGAGCCGTCGTTCTTATTTAATGTTTCAATTTTGTAAAGAAGATAACCAATGATTTTGTTTTGTATTAATTATTTTAGATTAAATTTGGTTGAGCAGATGTGTTCGGAGAATGGGGCAGGACCGGAGAGAGACGAGATAGATTTCGAATTTCTAGGGAACCGAACCGGACAGCCTTACATTATTCAGACCAATGTGTATAAGAACGGAACCGGGAATCGGGAGATGCGACATTCCCTCTGGTTCGACCCGACCAAGGATTATCACACCTACTCAATTCTTTGGAATAACCACCAGCTTGTGTAAGTCCTCTCTTGATCTTGGCTAATGGTTAGTTGGCTACATATATAGAGATACCACGAACTGTACCGGGAATTTTGGGTAGAAACCGGAACCTTAGGTTTATGATCGGTTCGAAGTTAGAACCAACATTCCACTCACAATAACATAATTCAGTTTACAGATTAATTTCACAATAGGTTCAATCCTGTTTTCTTACGTTTAGCTTTGAGAAAACTTAAATGGTGCAGATTCAAATTTCGACCGACACAAAAATTCCAATCTGGTTTAAAGTTCAAACCGACCAAAGCAAGCCTATCTTAACCAAACTTTAAAGAACTCAAACTAGACCAACTCGAACCGAATTGGTCAATCAAAGCTAATTTTATCGATTGGTACAATGCATAACCCGGTTTAATCCAATCCAAACCAGGTTCTTCGTGGATAGGGTACCAATTCGAGTATACAAGAACAGTGATAAGGTACCAAACAACGACTTCTTCCCGAACCAGAAGCCGATGTACTTGTTCTCCAGCATTTGGAACGCTGACGATTGGGCTACACGTGGTGGTCTGGAGAAGACTGACTGGAAAAAAGCTCCATTCGTCTCTTCTTACAAGGACTTCGCCGTCGAAGGCTGCCGTTGGAAGGATCCATTCCCTGCATGCGTCTCTACCACAACAGAGAATTGGTGGGATCAGTACGACGCGTGGCATTTGTCCAAGACACAGAAGATGGATTATGCGTGGGTGCAGCGTAATCTCGTCGTATACGATTATTGCAAAGACAGTGAGAGGTTCCCTACTCTTCCTTGGGAGTGTTCCATTAGCCCTTGGGCTTAAAATCAATTTTGTTTTGAGTGTATTAAAGTGGAAATGGTTTATGTAATAATTTTACTCTCTTTTTTTTGGCATTTCTTATTTTGTTATGGACTATATCCTCTGTTTATTTATTTAATTAATTATTTATTTAGTCGGCTATATTTCATAACTGCTTTTTAAGATGTATATTAACTTGAGAATTCTTCTTACACTTAAGGTCTCAGAACAGAACAGTGGGTCAAAAATATAAACGAACATGGATGAGCATAAGAGTAAAGACATGTGACAAACAAAAGGTTCAGCTACAGCTACTAATGAAGCCCAAATACCTTATTGAAAAGAAATAGCATTTGTGATTGTGATATTATAAGAGAGCATATCCAGAAACTTTTGTCCGATTTACCATTCGATAACATCAATGACAATCGTCCATCGATCGTTGTAGTAGTAGCATCTCTAGAAGAACCCACAACTTTTGATTTCTTTGAAGAAATCAACGGAAGTGGGTTACATTACATCACAATCGTGAGGATAGGCCTAGGATTAGCGATTTACCGTTTTTTAATGTACATTTCTTCTATAAACACTATCTTCTAATAAATAGTCCAAGTTTGCTAAATATGCCAAGTTGGACATGTGTTATGTCCGGATTCATTCCGATATTAAAAGTCAACCTTTTACGTGCCAAGTGATGAACACTATTTATCGCATTTTTAATTTGAAAAACAATTCATTTTTGATTGACAATTTTGAATTTCTTGCATTTTATTACGATTGCCTCACTTTTGGGTATAAAAATAATAATATGACATACTGGTGGGATAAAATAAATAGTACGTTTTCTTACACACTATAAATTAAATATGTTCGTAAACTTACTTTGAACCACAATGTCAACTAAGCTTGCTAACATCATTTTTCCTCTAGAACTTGTCTCCCATATATGTTTCTAGCCCATTTCTCGTCTTGATAGTCAAAGGACATTTACACATAGCACAAGTATTTCTTTCCAAACTTGTATGCAAATATTCAAACTTTTCTCCCTTTCTCTTAATTAATTTCCAAAAATTGATATGTAAAAGAAAGACAAATATAACTTGGTGCCATAGTCTTTATTTTTTCAGCTAATAAATACATAATGCTATTACCACTTTTTACAAGTACCTAAAACAAAAACAAATCTAGAGGATATGGGAAAGAAGCTCCTTTGAATAAATATTTCAATAAAAATAATACTACTAGATCTACAAAAACATAGGAAAAATAATTGCATTTGTCATCTTTAGTTTTTTATTTCACCAAATTGTCTTAAATTAATTAATTCCGTAATAAATACCTTGTATTAGAATTGCAGTTGACTAAACCCTTTATTGATTCATATATAAGTATAAACCAAACAATAAATGAGCATAAAATTTCTAACGTTCCAAACAAAAATAAACCCCAAAACTTTCAAAAGGTTACAAACAACCCCCTAAGTAAAGAAAATGACGATCAATTTAGTCCCTCTTCTCCTCTCCCTAATCACCATCTTCACCATCTTCAATCCATCCGCCCTTGCAGACCAGAGTCAAATCCGCAGCACAACAAGCCAATGGCTCCATTTCTCGGAGGACCTCAGCCAATCAACTATTGAAGTCTCCATCCCCACCATAATCGCCGCCGTTCTCTCGTTCTTCGCCGCCTCTATCTCCAGCGCCGGAGGAATCGGCGGCGGTGGACTCTTCCTCTCGATAATGACAATCATCGCCGGTCTCGAAATGAAAACAGCTTCAAGCTTCTCAGCGTTCATGGTAACCGGCGTCTCTTTCGCTAACGTGGGATGCAATCTTTTCCTGAGAAACCCTAAATCAAGAGACAAAACCCTAATCGACTTCGATTTAGCTCTTACTATTCAGCCATGTCTACTTCTCGGAGTAAGTATTGGTGTGATCTGTAACCGTATGTTCCCAAATTGGCTTGTGTTGTTTCTCTTCGCTGTGTTCCTCGCCTGGTCAACGATGAAGACTTGTAAAAAGGGAGTTTCTTACTGGAATTTGGAGTCGGAAAGAGCGAAGATTAAGAGTCCAAGAGACGTTGATGGCATCGAGGTAGCGAGATCGCCGCTTCTGAGTGAAGAAAGAGAAGATGTGAGACAGAGAGGGATGATTAGGTTTCCATGGATGAAGCTTGGAGTTTTAGTGATCATTTGGTTATTGTTCTTCTCTATTAATCTTTTCCGCGGAAACAAATACGGTCAGGTATGAATTTAAGTATCTAAACGCGTATTTATGATTTTTGGTCGATTGATTTGAATATTTTTCTATCTCAATGCTCTCATTGCTCTGTTTCCACATTCCCTCCACTTATTTGAACGTTCCTTGAAGTGTTATAATTCTTTCCAAATTATTGAAATCTTAATGGCATGTAGAAGTAAGAAGTTGATATACTTTGGATTTGCACAGGGAATCATATCGATCAAGCCATGTGGAGCTCTCTACTGGTTCCTCTCCTCGCTTCAAATACCTCTCACTATCTTCTTTACTCTCTGCATTTACTTCAGTGACAATGTTCAAAGCAACCACACATCGCATAGTAACCAAAACTCTGAACAGGTCCAATACATACTACTTGCTGTTGATTAAATTAGCTTTTCTGTTGGTCAAAAGTCAACAGGTTTGATGAATATGAAACTGAAATTACTCCACAGGAGACTGGAGTTGGAGGAAGACAAAACAAGTTGATGCTCCCTGTAATGGCTCTCTTGGCTGGAGTTTTGGGTGGCCTCTTTGGTATTGGTGGTGGAATGCTCATTAGTCCTCTTCTTCTCCAAATCGGTATTGCTCCAGAGGTACGTTCTTGAGTCTTGTTCTCTAGCAGCATCAGAACCAAAGTTTTACCAAAACAAGCAATTGGATTCTTAAGTTAATCGTGCTCTCTCTACAGGTAACTGCAGCTACATGTTCGTTCATGGTTTTGTTTTCTTCATCAATGTCTGCAATCCAGTACCTACTACTAGGCATGGAACATGCTGGAACCGCTGCGATATTTGCTCTGGTCTGTTTCGTGGCATCACTGGTTGGACTAATGGTGGTTAAGAAGGTTATAGCCAAGTATGGGAGGGCTTCGATCATTGTGTTTGCAGTTGGTATCGTCATGGCACTTAGCACTGTACTGATGACAACCCATGGAGCTTTTAATGTTTGGAATGATTTTGTCTCTGGTCGCTACATGGGTTTCAAATTACCCTGTTAAGAACCAAAATTAAATAAATCCAGTTCTTGTTTATAACAGAACTTGCTTTTATAAAAATTTACACTTACACTTGATATTTCACACAAACCAAATACCAAAGTTACAAACTAATTACACTTCACACAAACTTTATTTAGTATTCTGCTCGTATCTATAAATCTCTCTTAAGCAATATGAACAACACGTGAGGACTGAACGAAACCATCGACCCGTTTCTTAATCTCATCAGGGTTTGCGCCCACGAGTTTGTCCATCGCATTACCATCCTTCAAGAACAAGAAAGTTGGCATCGCCTTTACCTCTAGTTGACTTGCCACTTCCTGACCAATCCAACATAGTAAAAAACAAAGAAAAACCATTAATCATCTACCAATTTAGCAACTGTTTAAATCTTTTACTCTTGATGGTTAAACACTTCTCTTCAACAAAGAAGCCAAAGTAGAAAGACATATCAAGTAGAGAGACACATAAGTAGTTTTACCTTAACTTCATCAACATCAACTATTAGAAACAGAGCATCCTTATAGTTAAACGCAAGCTCTTCGAAGAAGGAGTTCATAAACACAGAAGGAATACACCATAATGCAGTGAAATGAGCCACAATCTGCAAAAAACCATAAAGGAACAACCGTTCTTGGTAATTCATATAAACAAACAAGACAGAGCCATTCATTCACAATCCTGAACATTAATATTCATGGTTCATTCTCACTAACTTCATATCTTAAAGAGTAACACAATTTGGATTTAACCAATTGTAAATCAAATTCTCCATAAAACTCTAATCCTAAGATCTTGATTCTTTCATAGGTCTTGGATCTAAATCAGATTTCATTTTGGCTACTAGAAAACGAAAGTGATAAGAGGAAGAGAGACTTACGGGACAATTCTGATTCTTGGCTTGACTCACATAGAAATTCCATGACTCTGCAGAATCGATTTTAACAACTCTTGCCATCTCTTGGAGCTTCCTTTTTTTCTAAATCTCAAACAAGATTTGGTGATTCAGTGTTTATCTACTTGCATGATGGGACCGAGTGGACAAAAACTATGTCTGAGTCATACACAAAAAGTGTGGCCAGTTATCTTTCAACGAGTTACGAAATAATTTATTAATTTCTAAGATATTTAAGAATAAGTGTTGACCAAGAAAGCTATATTAAAAAGAGAACCAAAAAGAAAATAGATATTTTTTTTATGACTATATGCAATGTTAATGTTTAGAGGAATTTCATTGGTGGTTTCTAAATATAAGTTTCTTAACATTAAAACAACAAAAATAATATTATTTAATTATGTGGGTTTCTTAAATATTTAGAAATTCTCTCCAAAATTTCTTATATAAAGTATTTTGGAGATGGTTTCTTCATTAATCAAAAAACCCACACATTTTTTTATAATAAAACTTATCTCTCTAAAATAAGAAACTTAAGTTTAGAAACCATTGATGGGGTTTGAATCCCCTTACAAGTCAGAATAATAAGGGGATTGAATTAACTTACATACTGCAGAAAGACCAAATCCTTCAAAATGTAAATATTAGGTTTACACAATGATGCAATCACCTATTTAAAAATTTACATCATTGGTGGTCTAACATTTTTTTTTTTTTTTAATAAGCATTAAGACTAAAAACTCAAGATCTCTTACTCAAGACTAATAATTCTGGAACATGAATCTCTTTCTATGTCTCATGTCCAGAATCTAAAATCTTTTTTTTTTTGTCTCTTCCATAACGCACCTCAGAAGTTGAAATCTTTCTTTTTCTTCTCTTCCTTGCCATGCATTTTCCTCTTCCTACTATTCTGCTACACATGCTCGACGACCATGTCACTCAAGTCCACTGGCTTATTGCGCTATTTCTCCTCTTCTCTTGCCTCCTCATACTGTAAAACATTTCCCATAGCATCCAGCTCTTCTGGCTGTAAACTGAAATCCACTCTATCTGTCTTTTGCCCTCTCAGCAAATCAACCCTTTTGGTTCCCGTCTTGTCCTGAGTACCAGTCTTAATAACGTATGTGTGTGTAGTTCTCAGCAATGTTCCAGGAGCAACAACACTCTCTCCCTTTTCTTCAAGTACCTGGTATAGAGCCCTATCAGGTTCCTTTCTCTGTTCCTTACGAAGTTCAATTGCATCCGGTGTCTCAATACCAGTAGGAGTGCTTGACAGAGATTTTGACACGTCCATTGCATCTACATCGGCCTGAGATGCTTTGTTCTTCTTCTTCCGCTTCCGTCTGCGGCGGCGACGGTCGATCTCACGAGATTTCTTGGGAAGGACGCTATCAACGTGTGCGACGATTGAATGAGCGGTCATATTCGGGTGTTGTTGTGAAAAGAGAGATCTAACATTTATTTGTAAGAGATAAAATATAGGGAAATAAAATTGGTCAATATAGCTAATTTCCAAATTTTTAAGGAAGGAAATCGGAAATCTAAACGTCATGCAAAAAAAGAGGAAAAACAATAAATAATTTTATACGTTTTCCAATAATTTTTTGATTATTTATTTTTGGAAAACAGAGAGACACTTTGTTCAATATATATAAACCCTAAGAACGAAGTGGTGAAGGCAGCAAAGCAAAAATCTCAATTTCAACCTCTTAAGTCTCTCCAAAGTCCCATAAACCCTAAAACAATGTCGAGACGTTTCAATCCGTTAGAAGATCCGCCGAGTGCTTCTTCAAGCGACGAAGAAGGTAAAGAAATCGCACGAAACTCTTCTTCGGATGATGAAGATGACGTTTCCTCTGAAAACCCATCACCTTTGAAGACGACTCTCGACGCCGTTTCCGATTCCGAATCTGGTTCGGATGAAGAAACCGATTCAGACTCTGAACTCGAGAAGAAGAAAGATCAAGTTGTGACGAATCCTGTGGATGTGAAGAGGGCTAAGAAGGTGAAAACCTCCGAGAAATCTGGGGCTAAACGTTCTCTTGAAGTGGATGAAGCAGCAGTGTCTATGGATGTGAAGAGGGCTAAGAAGGTTTCAGGGGAAGAGGAGAAGAAGAAGAGTGGTGGCGGAGGAGAAGAGACGAAGAAAACTTATTTCCAGCGACTTTGGACTGAAGATGATGAGATTGTGGTTTTACAAGGTCTGATTGATGACAAAAAAGATACAGGGGTAAGTAATACGAATAAGGTTTATGAGTTGGTGAAAAAATCTATTAGTTTTGATGTTAGTAAGAATCAGCTTATGGAAAAGCTTAGGGCTTTAAAGAAGAAGTATGAGAACAATCTTGGTAAAGCCAAGGATGGTGTTGAACCTACTTTCGTCAAACCTCATGATCGCAAGGCTTTTGAATTGTCTAAGTTAGTTTGGGGAGGTATTAGAATGGCTCTTGCATCTGGTATGAAATCTAATGAGAAGTCGAAGAAGAGTAGTAAGTTTGAGTCTGTGAAGCATGAACTTGATTCTTCTTTGCCCAACAGTAAAAACAACTGTGAAGATGAGGTGATGGATGAAGGAGAAGTCTCTTTTACAAAGTCTTCTCTTGTTAGATCGATAGTGGGTCTTGGCATGGATGAACTTACTGCTCAACAAGGATTGAGTAAGCTTGCCTCAAAGGATATGAAGAGATTTTACGAGCAGTGGAAAGCGATGCAGGCTAGGGAATTTGAGTTCTTTTTGCAGAAGCATGGTTTTCTTTTTGAAGTGCTATCAAAGATATCTGAAGCATTTGGATCAAACGCTTAGATATATTTATGGTTTTTGTTTTTTTGGTTCTGCCTCTTTTGTTTAGAACTCTTGGCTTTTTTATATTATATTTTAGTTTTCTATTGATTCTTGAAAGAGTTTATTTTGGAATATTGCGGATTTATCAAAATGGAAGGAAGCTTTTTTGAAGCAATTTAAGTTTATTTACAGATGAAACATTTTGTGTATCTTGATGAAGAAGACGTGTTATGCGCGGCTTCTATTTGCTAGATTTTCTTGTTGCGCATTCTCTTTGTCTTCTTTTTTAGCAGCAATTGCTGAAACATAATATGCTGAAGTCACCACTCCATGTCCTAGACAAAATATGCCTCCAATAAGAAAAAACCAACGATGTGGCAAGCTGCAGAGTCGATTCGTTCTCGAGTTGGCTAATGTTCCTATCATTAGCGTTGAGTAGCTGACAACAAAAAAGATCCTAAGACAAACAAAGGTATGTCAAAAACAAAAACAGCTGACATAATTCAAATTTGTCTTTTGAATGAAATCCAAAAACCTATTATCTTTTCCATTACCAGGAGAGAACAAGGAAAGCCACAGCGAGTATCTTGTTCGCCGTTGCTCTTTTGAAATCTTGCTTAGAGCGAATGTAAGTGCAGCCTCCAAGCACATTAGCTAGGACATGGACAATAAACAGAAGCACCATTGCAGCTACTCCCTCAGCAAATGCTCCATCGCTGGGGCTTCTTCGACATCCAGAACCTGAATGTCTTGAATGTTGTTGATGATGATGATGAGGTGCCTGAAGGATAAACATCAAATACAAGAAAAGATTATTGGTAGTTAAAATAAAATAAACTACATTTCACTCTTAATATAAAACAGAACCTTGCTTTGAGCAATCTCGGCTTCGATCCCGAGGACTGTAGCTGTAATGTCTGCACATATGATCACAACAGAAACCAAGAACCCAAGTTCACTTTCCATTTTTCCTTGATTCATAATAAAAACCTTATATTTTTATTTGATTACTGTATTTATTTCAATTGTTCTATGAAAGTTTAAGGAAGAGGAAAATAATAAGGAAACAGCATCAGATTACTTTCCTAAGCTTGCCTCTCACTGCAAGACAAAAGAATACAGATTCGGTTTTGGTCTTTCCAAGTAAGTAAAGTTTCATTCCTTTTCTATATAATGACATTAGTTTGGATGCTTTTCTTGTAAACTGGATATAGTAGTAAATAATTCTACTACAAAGATATAATTTCATATTGAATTAAGAGGTTGATCACATGTTTGACTTTTTTACTTTAAAAATGTCAAAGCTCAATAGAGGCAGCATGTGGCGTTATACTCTGTTTTGGAACGTGAAGAGAGGTGAAAATTATTATTCCCATATCTTTTTTTCTTTCTGTAATCATATTATGCTAAAAATTATTATAATTTTCCAGGTTGTAATTGGAAAAGAATCATACAGGGTTAAGATTTGATCATTTTTTTTTAACATAAACGTCAAATTTTAGTTGTAATTTTCTATTTCTAAAAAAGATTTTTTAGTTTGTTCTTTCATGGTGTGACATGATATCATACGTTTATGGAAATCTTCAGTCTCATTTTGGAAACAGTTTGTGTAGATATGGTGAAGCAGGAACAAACAGAAACAGAGCTGTGTCCGAATCAAAGCCAAATCTTCATAGAATATCTTTATAATTCACATCTCTCCCAGTGAATCCAAAGACGGATCTTGAACAAACATGCGTGGGGTTTGGCTTTATCTCAAGAAGTCTCTTAGCTGCTGCAAGGCACAGAAGTCAACTGTAGCTTGTGATCCAGACAAGATCCAAATTCAGAAGAAGGAGAATCCATCTGGATGCTCAAGAAGATCAATGTCGAATCTGAGAGATGTCTTTGTAACTAATGGAGATGAAGGAGCTATGCAGAATGTAAGCTGCTGCAGCTCACGGTCTCTTGAGAGCTCCAGGTTTGTAAACACAGTGAAATTTGAGGAGAATGCAGGTTATTCAGACAGATTCAAAGGTTTGCTTAGCGGAGCATCTTCTTCTGATTTACTTCCCGGTCGTTGTTCAGAGAGATTTGATGTTGTTGGCTCTGACATCTGCGGTTTCGGAGTTCTTGCTTGTCAAAAATGTCATGAGAGAGTCAGAGATCTTGACGCGTTTGAAGCACATTACCTCTCTAACCACTCTGGTAAGACTTGAATTAGATGAACTTTTTCATTGACTTTTAGCCAATGTTGTGAGGAGAATTTGATTTGTTTTTTCTTTTTTGCAGTCGTTAGACTCTTAGCAGGAGATTTCTCAAGAACAACTGTGGAACTAATCTGCAACACAGGCTATTCTCACAAGCTAGGCAAAATGAAAGGGAACAACATTTCAGCGATCTTTAAAATCCAGAACTTGCAGAGAGTTGTTGCAGACTTTGAAGATTACAGAGAGCTCGTGAAAATAAGAGCAAACAAGCTTTCAAAGAAGCACTCTCGTTGTATGGCTGATGGCAACGAGTTTCTTGGGTTCCACGGTACAACTCTTTCTTGCACTCTCGGTTTCAGTAACAGCTCTTCAAACCTCTGTTTCTCGGATCACTGTGAAGTTTGTCATATTCTAAGACATGGTTTCAGTCCTAAAACAAGACCAGATGGGATAAAAGGAGTTCTCACAGCATCAACTAGCTCTACAGCTCTTGAATCTATCGAAACCGATCAAGGAAGAAATAGAGGTTCATTGATAGCTGTTGTGCTATGTAGAGTGATTGCAGGGAGGGTTCATAAACCTATGCAGACGTTTGAAAATTCTTTAGGGTTTTCTGAGTTTGATTCACTAGCTTTGAAAGTTGGACAAAATTCAAGAATTGAAGAGCTTTACCTGTTGAGTACAAAAGCTTTGTTACCTTGCTTTGTGATAATCTTCAAGCCATGAAACAAGCCCGTATATGCAAAATTTATTCTTTAGGTTTTTGTATAGTTTTCTCATCTTCTTTTTTCTTGCAAAATTTGGTGGGCCTGTAATAGGTTAAAAATGTTGGGCTTTCCCCAAAATTGAAAGATGGAAAACTTGCTGGACAAGTCTATGCCCAGCCTCTATATTTAAAGGGTGAAGAAGACTGTAACTGTTAGTGCTACCATTTTCTTCAATTAGGGTTTCTTTGACTAGCTCTTCGCTAAGAACACTCATGTCTCCTCTGCTTCTGAGCCGGCCTTCAGTGTTCTCCCTCCGGAAACCTCTGTTTGTAAGATACTATTCTCTTCTCTCCCCAATCACACTTTGTTCTTTTTTTTTTTTTTTT
>Ga0041059_1001601_pt1 | contig 17790 bp, 8 predicted proteins | sample AraColnosormetaG_FD_56232 | JGI IMG/M metagenome (GOLD analysis project Ga0041059, IMG submission 56232) | Arabidopsis roots microbial communities from North Carolina, USA - Col MF nosort | ecosystem: Host-associated > Plants > Roots > Unclassified | place: USA: North Carolina | collected 2013-09-02
AGTTACGATCGCATCTAGAGTTTACCAAATTTTTTTTTTTTTTTTTAATTAGAGTGTGTTTGATCGCATCTCTAAATATATTTCTGATTGGTTTTTGATTTTTTGATGGAGTGACAACTTAGATGGTCATAGAGGTTATCCATTCAATTAAAACAGTATTTAAAGACTAATTAGCTACTATAGTATTTATAAGTTTAATGTAGTTCTTACTTGAAAGTTGAAACTTAAACGTGGAGATTTATGATGCTAAAAGATTTCTTCCTCCTAAATTCCTAAACGATACAATATTTGGTTCTCGCCTCCAATTTAGTGATGCACACTATCTAAACTCAAACTTGTATTATCATCATCAAAGAAAGAAAAAGAAGTGGCTGTTAGATGCTACACCTAGAAAGCTCAGCTAAAGTAGACTACCCAGAAGCCACCGCACTATGCTACTCATGGCGTGATTGACTCTATCAACCAAAGTGAAAATTTGACCCTCTTGTCTTTTTATAATCTCTCAGCCACTTGGTCTTATCTTCTCTTAATACGACACTACGTGTCCATGTCCTCTCTCTCGCTCACTAATAAGTTCCATTATTGCTTTTGTCTTTTCGTACGATAGACCTCGAGATCCTACTTTCCTTACACGATCTTAATTTAATAAGATTCTCTCCCTCAGTGGTTTCACTATAGCGGATTCAGACAGGTTTTCCAAAAGGAGCCTTAATTAGAAAACAAGCAAAAGCATAACATTGGCATGTGCGATAAAACAGGTTTTCCGAGGCATGTCCGAATTTGATTTATTTTTATAGTTCATTAATAAAATGCAGGGAGACATTCTTCTCCCTGTGGCCTACCAAAAAAAAAAGTATGATATTTGCAATTTCAAAATAACCAGTTGTACTGAATCGCGCAAATAAACCCTTACGCTATTAAGTGATCAACACAGTTGATAAAACGCATCATTTAATTTAAACTTGTTAGACGACAGTACACATGAAAAAGAAACCCCCTCCTTATTCCTATCGGAAGTTCACCTTCTAAACAAACCCAAGCGAGCTAGACACGAACCACAAAACAACCACAACAAGAACTCTAACCAAAAGTCATTGCAACATAATGTCCAGAGAATCAAGACACTTGTTCCTTAGCAGTGCCAATAAGAAGAACAACACAGAAGAAAAAGAAATAAACACTTACTGTGTTTCATTGATCTGCACATCAGAATAAATAATCTTTTCCCGAACACCCAACACACATAACTAGACCATTCATTCCAAAGATATTTGAACAAACAAAGCTCACGATCAAACACAAGATCACTTATACCATTCCAAAGATTCCAAGTTCCTAACCAACAAAACTATCATACTAAGTTCCACCAAACTAAGAAACCAACAAAACGCTAATATCGTGAACGAAAACTCGAAACCAACCTCAAAGGAGCAACGATTTGATGCAGAACATAAAGAACCAAGTTCAAGCACCAAACGAACATATACAACATTTGCAGAATTCAATATCATAAAGGAACCATCTTTTCAAATAACACAGCTTAATTATGACCAAATTCCCAATTACATTAACAATTAAACACTTTCTGAACAAATCCTAAGATTTGTTCTAATCTAAAGAATTCAAATTTTCACAGATTTAGATCTTACTTAGCAACCATTCTAGCAATAAAATCCTCATACCGGATCTTACCATCAGATCCAACATCAACCTCTTTGATCCACTCATCAAACTCACTCGGCTGCAATTTCTCACCGATACTCGTAAGTATATGTCTCAGATCTGCCACAGCAACGAATCCAGTACCTTCCTTGTCAAGCACTTTGAACGCATCACGAAGCTGGCGATCGAACGGCTCTGTTTTCAGATGTTTCGCCATTAGATCTAGGAATCGATTGAAATCGAACGGAGACGAGAGATTCTCCGTCGTTATGATTGATTTGAGTTGTGATTCTGTTGGATTGCCGCCGAGTGACCGCATTAAGATTCCGAGCTCCGACGGTGCGATTTTGCCGTCGCCGTCTGTGTCGAATAGCATGAATGCTTCCTTCATTGATGAGACTTGGTCGTTGCTCAAACCATCCTTGCTCATCTTCGATTCGGTTCTTACGGGTTTTCGAATTCGGGTCGGACCTCTTATGGAGAATTCAATCGAATCGTCTTTGTTCTTGACGACGACTGTGTAGCGTTTTTTTGATAATTTAGAGAAAGAGAGAATCAGAGAAACAATAATACGTCGTCGTTTTTGCTTAAGATCAATGGTCCAATTATATGGGCTTCCTAAGCCCATGTGAAGATTAATCATTCAATTTTAATAAGAAAAGTAAACTTCACTTCACGTCAAATAAGTAACAAAGCTTTGTTTTCCAAAATGTTTTGCGTTAAGTACAAAAAAGATTAGAACAACAATTTACAACGTAGACGCAGCTGAATACAATTTTAATCTAAATCTATTTTACTACTAATCAAAGATCTGTCGATTCAGTCTTGCAGCTTTGAGTGAAGAGATCATCGATTCCCCTTCTTGAGAAAGACTCTTCCTTTCGACAGGAACAAGTCCTAACTTCTCACGCAAGTATTCATTTCTCAACTCATCTCCATCCATTTCACCAAGCTCAATAGCTTGCTTCCTTGTCACTAAACCGTAAAGCCAAAGACCTGATTCGGGTTTCTCCATTTGGATCCTAACCCTCAACAATGACATGGATTCAGGTTCATCCGAATTTGGAGTAAACAATACTGAGAAATTCCCGAATGTTAAATCGGGTGTCTCGAATAACTGATCCAAACAGCGGTCTTCTTCTTCGTCTACCTCTTCTTCTTTGTCGATGCAGATCTGGTTAGGATTTAAAGCCGATGATGACGCTCTTCTTCTAGCAACTCTAAGTATGTTTGCTGCTTCTCTCATTCCACTTAAGAAGGCTCCGTGCATTGTAGCTGGATATTGTCTGTTAGTAGCTTCACCTGCAAAGAACACTCTTCCATCACCAACACTCTCGGCTAAAATATCGTAATCATCTCCTGATGATCCGACCGCAACATATGAGTAAGAACCGTATGAAAACTTGTCTTGTCCCCATCTGGAACAGAGGGCTTGAACCGGATCAGGAACAACAATTCCTTTTGGGTGATATATTCCGCGTAGTATCTGCAAGACCCGTTTAACGGAATCAGTAGGCGACAATGTCTCGAATCTTTCCGCAGCGTCTCCAGCTACAAGTGCTACAAGTAATGGACCACCGGAAACAGAAGAATAGCTGTAGAACAAGAAGAATTCTCCTCTGGTGGACGGATCTTCGGTTAATCGCCCAAAAGTATCAATCTCTTCGCCCCAGAAGTTACACGGAAACAACATCGCCACTTTGTTCAACAATCCGAATCCAAGTCTCTGAATCGCTTCTTTCTTCTTATGAGGAAGTTCGGGATAAAACTCAATCGAACCTTTCTTCAGAACACCTAATGGAACCGTGCAAAGAGCCATATCGCAGTGGAACTCTTTGTTACCTGTGTAAACCAGAACCCCGTTGCTTCCATATCTGATGCTCTCAACTGTACTCCCGTAAAAAATTGGAAGATTTTCCGCTAAAGCATGTACAAATATTTCGTTCCCACCTGGGATAAAACAATGATCACCACCCATCTCATACGGATCATCTTGATCCCAATACGCCATTGACAGATTCCCCAACAATGTAGCATTTGCATATTCCAAGTTTGCTAAATGCCAATCTAAGAGCATTCTCTCTTGCTGATCCTCAGCAACCCCATAAACCAATCGAAATGTTTCAAGCGCTTCTCCCAAAGGCACATCAACTGATTTATTCTCCTCTATCATCGACTGTCTAAGCTTACAAACTCTATCCAACAACTTATTAAACGATGCCTCAATCTTAGAATCAACACTAGCATCAGCAAGCTCTCCATTGGGAAGATACAAAGGACAAATATCTCTAACCTTATGAAGAGGCAAACCAAGTTGCCTCGCCAAAACCCCAAGCGGATTCCCATTAATTCCGGTGAGAACGCTTCCACCAACATCAGCCATTGCCTCAACACCATCACCACCTTTCATCTTCCGTGTCTTAACCCGCCCACCCGGTCTATCTCTACCTTCAAGAACCAAAACCCTAAACCCCATTGACAACAACTGTCTAGCAGCAACCAAACCAGCTAAACCCGCCCCTACAACAACAACATTTGGCGGCTCTACGCCATCAAACGACCTCAATTTCGCCTCTTTAATAACCGGAGCAAGCCCGAAGTTAATATAACCATGCTCAAGAAGGAAATTGTAAGCAGTATCAACTAAGGTTTTGTGTTCAGCACGTATAGACTCAAGCGCATGATCTCGCGTTAACCAATTCGATACATTAGATCGCCACAGAGCAATAATGTGATTCCTTACAACAATGTAATTAGCTTGATCTTTACCTCCGATGATCGAAACCACATTAGCTTCAATTTCTTCCTCCGTGAGCGAATAAACCGGAAACCCTACCGACATTGCGATTAGCGCTTCTGAATCCACCTCTTTGCCGACGCTAGTGCGGCGGTTTCTTGAGAAAGCTGGGTTTGCGTTAATCTCAGTGAAGAAACGTTTCCTACGGCGTCTTTTTCTTGCTCTAGGACCAGGCTCCGCCGCATTAGGGTTTTGTGATTGTTGCTCCGTTACCAGATCGGAAGATTCTTCTTCACCGAGCGATTCTGAGATTCGTGCTTCGACTGGAAGAGGAGGAGGAAGAGGAAGAGGCTGAAGCTCCGTTAATGGCGATTGGTCATCGAGTGAGTTTTGGCCGTCTTCTTCAATATTTTGCTCCGATTGGCTCGGTGAGAGTGAGAAGTCTGTCTCCGTCGCCGACGCATCAGAAACGACTTCGTTCACGTCGTCGGCGATAAGCTCTCCGAGAGGTTCTTCACCGGGTACATCCACAGTAGTATGAGTTCCCAGGTCTTCGGGTTTAGTTTCGGGTCGGGTTTCTTTAGTCTCTGTTGACATAGCTCTAGCTCTGTGTGTGATGATGTGAGTGACGAGTCTACCAAAGTGTAGCCTTCTTTTCTTAGCTAAAAAAGGAAGGTATACGGCAACGTTTGATCTCTGCACCCGAAATGTATGGGCCTTGGCCCAGACCCATCTAGAAAAGTACCCCTTCGGTTTGTTATTTGTTAGGACTATTGCATTGAAAGATTGCACAATATCAGTTTTGATCCTTTGTTTTCGCTTAAACAATACAAGTGAAATTTCATAATCATTATACAAATAAGTGATTATATCTTTATGTCATGAAAACTTATTATACAAAAAATCTATTTATCATCTAACCAAAAGAGTAAATGGGGGAACATGACCTAAGATTCTTTTAAACCTCTAGTGTCGTTTTCGAAAGGGAAAGAACAAGACAATTCTTCTTTGTGCCATAACTCCGTCATTAGGAATTAAGATTGAATTATGGGGAACAAATACATTAGGTACTACTAGATAAAGCATAATGTAGGTTTTTGTTTGTTTTTTGTTTGTGTGCAACGGCATATATAATGTAGTATTTAACATTCTTTTCTGAATCTTGTGTATTGACATTGTAGCCTTTTTTATATATAGTTTTAATGACATGTTAGAAGAAAAAAACTCTAAATACAAAAATTATCTTTTTGCACTCATATGTTTTTTTTTGCTAAACTTGTAAATATCATTAAAATGAAAGCTAGGTGTTACAAGAGTAAGTCCTAATAAATAGTTATGCTTTGCCAAAAAAAGAAAGGAAAAAACAGAGCACAATAAAAAGATCTCAGAAGAAGGAAAAGCAACGAATCCCTTAGTGAAGCCATAACGCCATTAAATGTCTGAAGTTTTTCAGATGTCTCCTGGCAGTGATAGTGTTGATGATGAGACGATCTAACTCTTTGAAAACAGCTGTCGGAGAGAGATCGATCTGATTATGAATGAAATTGTTCCTTTGCCTCCAAACCAAGTAAACCAAAGAGTGGATAATTAGAAGCCTCAGAGTCTTAGGAGAGGCAATACTCTGAACCTGGGCCCAATGAAGAATGGAATTCCAGTCGCTAAAAGAGTGAGCAGGATGCCCAATCCTAATCATAATTTTATCCCAAATGATGCTAGTGAAAGCACAATGGAGAAACAAATGATCCCTGGTCTCGAAAGATCCGGAACACAAACTGCAGGTAGTGGAGACATCAAGACCCCAAGAAGCTAGACGGGACTTTGTTGGCAGCCTATCCAGATTTGTGACCCATAAGTTGAAAGCAAGCTTAGGTGTGCAGCCTTTGAACCAAATTAAAGGAGCCCAAACTTTTTCTGAAACTCTTGGCCGTAATTTCTCTCAAGTTTTGGAGGAAGAAAAACCATTACAATGTTTTAAAGATATATATCAGCATATAGAAATATATTTATACAAAAAGATAGTAGATTAATCTATTTCATTTGGGGCAATAGTAACACTAGCAGTAGTAGTGTGGAATGTGAATTTAATCAAAAAACCCTTCATTATCCAACAGAAGAGCAAATTTGAGAAAGTGGGAAAGAAAATGGGGAACATAACCTAATATTCTTTTGATCAAAACCTCTAGGGTCGTTATCGAAATGGAAAGAACAAAAGAATTCTTCTGTGTGCCCCAATCCCATTATTAAGATTGATTTGTGGGCAAAAAATACATTTGGTATTACTAGAAATGGCACAATCAATGTATATATAGTATGTACGTATAAATTATGATCTCAATTATGCATGTGATAAAATAAAAGCATAGCCGAAAACAGCCAAATTATCATTTGCTTCTTTCTTTTTTTGGGTTAAAATGTAGCTGATATTTTGAACTAAGTATTCCATAAAACAGTAGCTATTTTCGCAACGTACCATATAACCATATGCTTTGTCTACCATATGCATATCATATTCGCATACGACCAACTTATGAAAAATTAGATTTGCAAAATATTAAGATGTCGAAATTGTTTAAAAGATAAGTGTTAGATAATCTAGGTGATTTTGTATAAGTAGAAAAGGAAAAAAACACATCAGCAATTTATCGGAAAAGAATATGATCGATAAGAAATCTGAAGAAACTATCAAAAGGATCGTGTATGACCGTGTATCGACATCAGAAAATATCAAAATGAAAACATCCACCTAACAAAAAACATTAATATCTCAAAATGCATCTAATGGGAAAGCAATATATTGTACATTAACAATGTACGACCAAGTATAACAGCTGTTTTTAAAGTTCATATTTGTGTCTTTGTAATATATGTGCACGTATATACCTACATACGATTTGTACACGTATAATAGATATATGTCTCTCATATTTCTTTTTGTAAGATGTCTTCTATACGTGTTATCAGATTTTCAAATTCCTAGTTTTGTAAGATCTTGAACCGAAAATTTTGTTAAAATATTCAACTGACATATTACTGAAAACATATGTGAGTTTTTTTAGTTAAAATATGAAACCGACCAATTGTAAAAAAAATATATGTGACGTTTTAGTAATTTAGTATGATGTTATATTCGAAATTGAGTATTACTTGACCATTTGTTTTCATAATCAAACGTAAATGCATATACATGTTTTATACGTTGAGTATGAATACGATCAACGTTATTGATTCTTTAGCGAATAAATGTCCAAAACTAGTTGCCGACCAAATCCAAAAATATGTCCAAAAGACCAAAACCATCAACGGAAGAATCGTTCTAATTTTGGTTTAACAAAGGACGTGGGTGGTGGAAATATCATTAACTTAATTAAACTAACTAACATCTAATCATATAAGAAAAGCTTTTTAAGAAAACAAAATATAAAATATGAAGAATAATCACCAACAACCTACTTAGTACGTGGAATATATTCCATAAATACTAATATACATAGTACCAAGTCAATTCAATTAGGGAGAGTTAGTGATCTATTGTACCAAAGCAATGGACAATTCAAGAGTTTGTTAGTTAAATATAATACTTTTAAGCCGGTTCCGGCTACTAATCAAAGATTAAGTAGTTTAATCTCGTTATAATCCAAATCCAAAACTCTAACACGTCGGATTCTCCTGGACAAAATGTTTAATGTCAACGATCTAACAACGCAACCTATCTTTCAAGAAAAGAAACAGAGAATAAATCATCTTTTGGATAAATTAGTAATGCACCCCCTTAGTTTATGATGTTTTACAGATTTAATCCCATTATATTATCTTCTACTATATGTCAAAATTTTGGGGGTTACTTAATACTTACTACAAGTCATAAATACAAGATCTATTTTGCTTCAAGAGTTTTAGTTATTATTTTCCATGATAAATAAATTGAAAATTTCAAGTATTAGTTTAGATTGAATCATGGATTGTTAGTTAAAACCTAAAAGAAGAAACACAAGTTTGTCTAGGATGTTAAATGATTTGTGAAATAAACGGAACAAATCAAATAATGGAATACCGGAAAGACTTTAGCTGAACATATAGAGTTTTCGAAAAGAACAACATGAAATGTTAAATAGTATTAGTAGATTAATGATGTTTTAGGTATTCTATTTATATTTTTTGACATTTTTATAATATATAGCAAAATTATTTTTCAAATATACAGAAATGCAAAATTTTGACGGATATTCTAACTGATAAAACATAGCTGATCATATTTTCAAATGTAAAACCATGAAGCGGTATATTAATTAACTATCAACAAACAATTTCACGAATTATTGTGGAAATTAATTTAAATTTTATTATAAGATCTCCGGTTAATAAAAAATGTAAAAACACTTATGGGTTTTTATTTTGGTAACCGAAAAATTTGGACCAATCTTCGAAACATGATACAAAGTTTTTATCATTTAATGTGTTTATAGTTAACAAATTCATAGTGGTTTAGTGGTTGAATAATTCATGAAAAAGTTAAAAGGTTTAGCATTTCATGAGTCTTCTCACTGTATTTTCAATCAAAATTAAACGGTAATGGGGTGTGTTGTAGAATAATGGCTAATCATAATTAAAATCACAATGAAATACCCATTCAGCCACTAAATCACCATGAATAAGTTTTTACTTGTGGTACTTAACTAAGTTCCATAACATTTGTGCCAAAACGAAATAAACCAAAAGTATAAGGGGCAATGTTTGACTGATACGCGCACACACTTTTTCCCAATAAAATATCAACACAAAGACTTTTCTCTCATGTTCTCATGTGTTGTTTATAAAAGCAAAAACATCGTTTGGAGGTTTTACGCTAGACTCTGTCTCTGACCCAACGAAGACGTTAATAAACAAACAAACAAACGAAGAGAGAAGATGAAATTGATTTGGTCACCGGAAACTGCATCAAAGGCTTACATCGACACCGTTAAATCGGTAAGTTCATCTCCTCTGTTTTGACTTTGGTAACGTTTTTTCGAAAGAAGAAAAAAAGATTTCATACTTTCTCACGAAGTAAAGCTTCTTTCGATCCTTTTCACATTACTCGAAAACCCAATTATCTAGATGTGATAAATTTTTCGTATGCTTTGGGATTTTGAGACATAAACCTTAGATCTTTGCACGTCTTGGCCCTTTCTTTTAACAATTTGTAACGTTTTTTTAAAAAAAATTGGGCAACTTTTGCAGTGTGAAAATCTTGGAACGCCGGGAGCGGCGGAGCTAGTGGCGGCGATGGCAGCAGGATGGAACGCCAATTTGATTGTGGAAACATGGTCAGAAGGAGAAACTATAGCCATAAGCGTTGGCTTAAACATAGCGAGTCGACACACAAACGGAAGACACATTTGTATAGTACCAAACGCAAGATCACAAACTGCTTATCTTCAAGCCATGGCAGAACAATCTTGCTCAAACTTGCCGGAGACGATTATTATGAACGAGGAAGGAGAGGAATTGGAGCACACGATGCAGACGCTACAAGGAATCGATTTCTTGGTAGTTGACTGGGATCAGAAGGATTTCGCAGCAAACGTTTTGAGAAACGCTGTGTTTGGTAGCAGAGGAGCTGTTGTGGTCTGCAGAAGCGGTTACCGAAGAAGCACTTCGTGTTTCAGTTGGACAAAAGCATTTAGTGACCGGAATGTTGTGAGAACAGTGACTCTTCCAGTTTCTGGTGGTCTAGAAATCGCTCATGTTGCCGCAGCAAGAAGCTCTGGGAAGAGTGATAATAACAGCAACAAAAGAAAATGGATCAAGCATTTTGATCAAAGATCAGGAGAAGAACATGTTATTCGAAAGTAAAACAAAAAGTGAGGAATGTTATGTTTGATACTTTTTTTGTTCATAATTTGTATAAGAGTGGTTTGTACATAAAATCCAATATACTGCAAATTTTTATTGGATGATTTGATTGTTGTGTTACATTAAATTCCAAGAAAATAACAATCATTTTAAGTTAAAAGCTTTAGAATCAACCTGGACTCCATTGTATGGTTTTAAGTTTAATCATCGTAACTACCGCGGCTTCTTCTCGCAGATTTCTTGTCTGACAGAACTTTTTTGCTTTTAAGTCGTTTATTGTCAGCTTTCGCAGCGCTGAAAATGTAAGAATTCACCGCGTCAAGATTTGGATTCAGAGTTAAAACAATGGAATCATGGAAAAGGATTTGATTTGGTTGGTTCTCACAGCTTTACTATTTTCTTCTTTTGTTCTTCTGATGGTGGAGGTGGAACATATGAAGCCGCATCAATTATCGCCTGTTCAGTTATGTGATTAAACAAAAACATCTCCGTTTTAGATAGAATGAAACACACCATGACGAAAAGACGTGATATTCAATATATTACCTGTAGTTTTTCAAGTGCATCGTCGATGTTACCTCTGCAAGGGAACATACTGTCATAAATAGAGAAGTTATTGAGAATGGAATATGAAAGAGAGGACTATTAGGTTACTGACTTCTGCGTTCTGGTTTTGGTAGAAGATATCACAAGTTCACCATCCTTGTTGATCCGATTCTTCTCCTGTTGACAAACAACAAAAAAGCTAACTACACAACGCATAGAAACAAAAAGCCAAATACTCTATTATCCTAAATTTTGGCCCCAACCAGATCAAGAGTCAAATATCAAACAGCATTTTCAATATTATCTCTGTTCTCTCCATGGAACACGATATAGATAAAATTCACACTCATAGTTTTGAAAAGGGATGATAGAGTTTTAAAAACAAACCGTCAGTAAGATTTTCTCTCTGATCCTGTCACTCAGCCAATACGCGTTCTTAACATTGAAGCGCATATCTACTTTGGTATTCACTGTAAGGGAAAAGTATAAGTATTGAAACATCTAAAAACTACAATGAAAAGTAAGGTAAAGGCACAAGAACAAGGTCACACATTTGTTCACATTCTGGCCTCCAGGACCACCACTTCTAGCAAAGTTAAGTGTAACATTGTCTGCAAATACCAAAAACAGATACACATGAAACTATGAGCACATCCAAGTCAATATATAGGTTATTCATCAATCTACTACAAAATTCAATCCTTCCCTTCCTGAAATGAGCTTTGTATCAGATAAAGTGATTGAATTTGAGATTCATGTATACAATACAGACTATACAGTGATTAACGAATTTGATTTGAGATTCATGTATACAGATGATCATTGGCTCTACTTAAACTCAGTTCATAGAAAGTTCAAGAGACATCAAAAAGTAGAATTCTCCATAACCTATTCCTTAAAACTAAACTCAGTTTCTTTTTTCAAATGGATGAAAGCAAAAAAAAAAAAGCTTGCCTAGAGTGATTTGAGGAGTAGGCTCATTGCCAGCGGAACTAGCTCTCTCTTCGGCTTCATGAAGCATCTGTTGCACCTGCGACAACCGTGAAGAGACTTTCCGATCACCACCGCTTCCACCGGAGGTCGATGCCGCACATCGGACGGATACGAGCCGGGAATTAGAGTGAATTGGAGAAATTAGGGGAGTGAGACGGAGACATGGTAAAAGAGATTGACACGATTTCGATGAAGAGTGAAGGAGAAGTGGATGATGGATGAACTCGCGTAGAATCATGTTCGTCATCGTTCTGATTGCCGCCATTTTGTTTATCTTTCTCGGCACTGAAGATTCTTCCGATGTCAAAATGACGATGTCAGAGAAGAAGAAGAAGAAGGCGACCCTAATTTTGCGTGGCTCCCAATTTCCGGTTTACGGTTAGTAAAAAAACCGTAACATTTTCTTGGTTTATCTCTTTAAAACGATCCGGTTCAGTCAAAATTCAAACGCGATTTTCCGGTTCATAATTTCCGGTTCGCATCAACGCAATTAAGTTAGAACTAACCTAACCAGTGGTGATCATAGCAAGTACAGAGTATCTCGGGACAACTCTCAGAAATCTATACTTTTTTGAGGATAGAACTGAGCTTGAAAATTGAAACTTTTTCCACTACATGAACACATAAATATCCAGAATGAATAATCAAGTTAGAACCATAATCATTCATTTTCAATTGTAATAGAAATGGAATTACGAAAGGGAAATGGCATTGAATCTTCCAATTCTTTCACTCATCATCCTCCAATTCATGATCCTGCAAAGCAACACACACCAAGCAATTTAGAGAGGGTTAAGATAGAATTTTCTATCTTAAATTTGACTTAGACATTCAGTTGCAAACTTCTCCGGATGCTACACTAGAAGCTCTCCAGCCAAAGCTCTGTATATATATACATTCATCTCCAAAACTCGAAAGTACAAAAGTGAGTAGAGGACATACCACACTTTTCTGCAAATCCTCCAACATTGTCAATCCCTTTTGTAGTTCCGCCTTAGTACATAGACCAGCCAGCATACTACGGAAAGTAATGGTATCAGGACACACACCACTAGAAACCATCTCCTCGAATATATCTTGAGCGCCATTAAGATCACCCACTTTACAAAACCCATGAATCAAAGCGTTGTATGTAATTGTGTCAGCAACTAATCCCCTTTGACACATCTCGCTGAAAAGCTCTAATCCGTCATCAACCCTTCCTGCCTTACAATAGCCTTTAATGAGTGTACTAAAGGTCACTACGTCAGGGGAGCAGCCTTCACTAACCATCGAATCGACCATCTGTCTGGCCTCTTCTAGGCGGTTCTGTTTGCAGAACCCATCTACCATTGAGTTATATGTGACAGTACTGGGAATTATACCTTTACAGAGCATTTCCAAGTAAATATCTTCAGCCCTTAAAAAGTTCCCTTCTTTGACAAATACGCCGATCAATATATTGTAAGTTACGACATCAGTTTCCACACCATTGACGGGGAGACTATTGAACAAATCCCATGCTTCGTCCACCTTATTACCCTTGCACATTCCATTGATGATGATGTTACAAGTAGCAGTATCAAGATCCATCTTACTTTTCTGGAAAACCTTAAACATTTCCAACGCCTTTTCTAACTTCCCATTCTCGCAGAGACCGGCCAGCAGAGTGTTACAAGTTACGATATCAGGGGACACACCATTAGAAATCATCTCCTGGAAAAGGTCTTGAGCAACATTAACATTCCCCACTTGACAGAACCCGTGAATAAGATGCTGTAAGAAACGGTATCAGGAACTAATCCTCTTCTCGACATCTCATGGAGAAGCTTCATTCCATCATCTACCCTCTTCGCCCTACAGCATCCATCTATGAGAGTATTTAAAGTAATTATATCCGGAGAGCAGCCCTTGCTAACCATCAAATCAAACATGTGCTTTGCGTCTTCTAGACGGCTATGCTTGCAAAATCCATCGATCATTGAACTATACGTGATTGTGGTAGGAAATATATTCCTTCGAAGCATCTCACGGTATAATTCTTCAGCCCCAGAGACCTTTCCTTCTTTGACAAATGCATTGATCAATGCGCTGAAAGTAACAACATCAGGGTCGATATTCCTTTCGATCATATCACGCAGCAATTGCTCCGCATCACTCCATTTACCATAGCTACAATAACCGTCTATCATACAATTGTAAGTGAGAACATTGGGAAAAATACCTTTCTCATGCATTTCAGTGAAAATATTTTGAGCCTTGATGTGGTTCCCGTCCTTGCAAAGGCGATCAACGATGGCAGAATAGATTACAACATTGGCTTTGATTTGGCTTTCATCCATCTTCCTAAGCATATTCAAAGCCGAGACAGTGTCACCCAACTTACACATTCCATTGACAATTGTTCCGTAAGTAACCGCGTCAGGTTGATGACCTTCTTCTACCATCCGATCAACAAGAGCTAGCGCTTGGAGAACTCGACCCTCGCGGCAAAGACCGTTCATCAGTGTGGTAAACGTTACGACATTTGCAGGACATCCCGTTTCAACCATATAATAAAAAAAGCTACGGCCTCAGAAATCCTACCTTCCAGACATAACCCGTGGATTAGGGTGCTAAACGTAACAACATCGGGATGAAAACCAAGTTTGGTGATCTTGCCAAATGTAGACAAAGCAAAGGACAATTTATGACAGCTGCAGAAACACTTCATCAGAATATTGAAGCTGTAGATATCAAATGGAATCCTCCGCAATTCCATCTTCTGATAGAGAGAAATCGCAATATCGGGTTGTTTCATTCTGACGATGACACCCATTAATTTACAGAAATCAATTTCTGAGTACAAGGGACGAGATCTAACCATATCATCGAACAAATCGATCGCATCATCTAAGCTTCTGATATAATGAGATCCACTTCTCAATTTCAAACTCTCTCCTTCAAAAGCTCCTCAGAGAAGGCATACTCTTTTCAACCTTACTAGTTTTCTTGGCGACGCGGCGATGAACTAATCTCGTACTGAACAATCTCGCAGAAACAGCAGCAGCATTACCAGAAGATGATTCAGATCTGCAAACCCTAGCCAACATTTTCGACTCGCCTGATTTTCGTTGTCTCTAAACTCTAACAACAACAAATGGAGGAGCTAACAAGTCTGTGTAAAGTGTAAACCCTTAAAAGAGTAAACGACGACCGGTTCAATTTGATTGGCACAGTGACCGGTTCAATTTGATTGGCACAGTGGCCGGTTCAACTTCAAATTTCGTTTAGAACCTTTTTTGTTAACATTTAGCCAAAAGAAAATTAACAGAGCATTGTGTAACAAAACAAATAAAATAAAGATCCTTAATGATGGATAATTTCTCAAAGGCAGAACTTTAAGTTCTTGAATTATATGTTCAAAGTTTTAGCTCCAAATATGGCAGAAGAAATTAGACACGAGAAGAGCAAAACTTTAATTTCTTAAGCATTGTCATATGCAACGAAACCAAATGAACCAATAGATAATGATCTTTGTGTTTTTATGAAGATGGAAGTGAGCTTTCTACAACATAATTGCAGAAGATTGTTCAAAAATTTTAAGTAACTAAATACAGATGAGTTATTCTTAGATATATGATCCAAATAAGATAGTTAGAGAATATCAGAGCTCAAATTATGTTATTGTTCTTATCTACCTGAACCTAATTTTTAAAACTTTAAAATGACATCAATCAGAGTGAACACACAAAATCTTTATCAGCTAATAAACTGTGTTTAGCAACTAAAATAATTTGATCATTCTACTTTTTGAAACCGTTGTAACAAGGCTATAATCTAAGTACATTTGCTACTGTTACTATACCTCTTGTCCGGGTTAGTAACGAAAACAGTATACATATTTTTAGTGTGAATTTTTTCTTGTTGTGAGCTATCGCATGAAATCTATATATGACTATAGGAACTGTGCTACTTTTGGAAGAAAGAAAATCATGTAACTCTTTTTTTAAAGCTAACTCTAATTCATATATTTGTAAAACTAGAAGTGATGAATGTGATTTGTCATAAAAATATCAGTTGTGGAATAGAGTTCTCAGCCATGTTTTTAGCTTTAACATAAACTTCACAACACGTTTTATACAATTATGCATACATATACATATATATAGATTAATCTATTTTCACATATTTATTTATTATTTTAAACAATTATATTGAACTAAGTAGCTAAAATATGGCACTTTTTTTGGTATGTGAAAACAAAATAAAAATAAATCAAAAGTGGCTCTTAATAAATAAATAAGAAAGTTTGTGAATTGTGATTATTGATTAACCCTATTTTATTTGATTAATGAGATGAAAATAAAAAATTTAAATATGTATTGTTTAGCCTATAGTGTTGATTCATGATTTGCTACAAACAAGGAAACCTATAGGAAATAATTCCTTCACATGCTCCATAAGAAAAACAAGATTTATAATTTTACTCGAAGTCATAATTCAAAATAGACACAATCTCTTTTTAGTTGTTATCATCATACAGTTCATATCAACTCTCCGTAAGTAATAATGGTCTATCTTTTCACATAGTATATTCTATATTTCTGTCTCTTATATAACTAAACATGGAATAACAATTAGGCTCATAAGAAACCCGATTGTATATTAAGATACGACATATATATTATATTTGTTTACCAAATAACTGCCTAAATATAGATACTGCTAAAAATAGATGAAATAGGAAAAATAGATATTAACTCCAATTTTTATATTATCTTTGTAGCATCGCTAGAAAACATTCCTCTTAACATTAATAATAACTACAAGTCTATAATCATTTTTTTGGTTATTATATCTTCTTAGATCGAAATGAACAATTCAAAACTCTTCACAACCAATGCTTGCTACATGGATGTGCTACATAGTTACTATAATTAATAAATTCACATGAAAGAAAACTATTTAGTTCTAAAATTCCAAAAAAATAAAAAAAATTAACAATGGTGTGATATATTCTACTAATTTTTTGTATTATAACTATATTCACATCAACGTAACTTCTTTTTTGTATTTTCTTCGTAGTAGCAATATCATCAAAAAAAAATCACCACTAGCTCCTAAACAAATATTTTAAAAACAAGGGACATAATTAATCTCTCTACATGAACAATTATATTCTTTACGTTACCTATTAATTATCAGGTAATTCAGGGGAAAAAAAGAAATATTTACCTACAAATATTATATTTACATTTATGTTCTTCAAACTTCAGATTCTTGAATCTTGCAGTCATTCAGAGAGGTCTTCTGACCGCACGTGCCACACGATAGAAAAAGACCTTGTCAGCTCTGCGACGCCGTTTTATCTACAGTGTTTTTTTTTATACGTGGGAAGCTGTGATCTGCTGCTCCTTAGAAATTAGAACACATGTACTCGTTTTAGATTCTTCATATCAATGGGTAATTTACATTAGTAATTTTTTGATTTTATGTAGTTTTCTATAAATAATGAGACATTTCCTACATTATTTATTTGTTATACTATTTTGACTTGAGTTAATTTAGTTAAAGAAAATTATATATGGTTGGTAATTCTCTTATAAACAAATATTGTTGATAATGTATAATCTCTATGTAAATTACTATACACGAGAGAGCAATGATCCCTACTAATCGACTAATCGTGCCACATGTCAAAGTCATTAGCACAAACATCAAACTTATGTAATTGTATATAGTATGCCATTATATAATCTGATAATCAATGATTAAGCAATTTGCAGTGCGAAACAAACTTAAAGTATAGTTTACTGTATCACGTAATGAAATTGGTTATATAGGTAGCCACTAGTTTTTCATTTTTCTACTACATACTTTATATCAAATTTAAACAATTAAAAGGTAATAATACAATAATCTCATTAGCTGTTGAAAAATTGTCTGATATAAGTTAATAGGCAATATAAAAATGAATATAATTGTCTGGATCCTAAATTTATTAAAAACATGTGAAAGGAAAACGAATCTACTTTTTTTTTTTTTTTTTTTTTTTTAAA
>Ga0041059_1001602_pt1 | contig 17772 bp, 19 predicted proteins | sample AraColnosormetaG_FD_56232 | JGI IMG/M metagenome (GOLD analysis project Ga0041059, IMG submission 56232) | Arabidopsis roots microbial communities from North Carolina, USA - Col MF nosort | ecosystem: Host-associated > Plants > Roots > Unclassified | place: USA: North Carolina | collected...
TTTTTTTTTTTTTTTTTTTTTTTTTTTTTTTTAATTATCGACATTGGTTGGATTTTGGTCTTTTTAGTCGTTGCTGTTCTCTATGCTGTAGGATACAGGTCTGATCGCAACACCTGCTTTTCATGTGATATAGTTTTAAGGTTGTACTACTAGTTGTTTATGCTCAAACGTTAGGCCTTCTCATGCAAAGAGTACAGTTTATGTACCAACCTATTCAATGTTGCTACTAGTCTAACAATCTTTTTTTGACCTTTTTTCAGGCCGGTGACTTTGTGAATCGAAATGGTATGTACACTTATTCTTCAGCTCCTGAAATACATCAAATACAGCCATCAGTTAAATTTATTGATTCCCGCCTTTTCTGATCTTCTATCTATGGCGCACAGTTTGTAGCTTATTAACTGTGCTTGAGAAACTATATATCATTCATGTAATCATAGTCGTCTGAAAATACCATTAAACTGAGATTAGCTATTTGGTGCATGGGACTGCATTCATTAGATTCCTGTGGAGGTTATTGGATCATTAGATAGTGCTCAATAGGTTATGCAGTGAACATTAGCAAATTCATTATCATCTGACAAACTTTGTATATTTCTTCCACTTTCCAGGTACTGCTGGGGAAAGCATATATGCCGGAAAATTTCCAGGTTGGTTTACCACTGCGATTTTTAATAGCAATCTCTTTACAATTACCCTAGCAAGATATGAGAGTCTTGATAGTCTATTGTGGGTGTGATCTCTCATTTCTGCATTGTTCATTGCTTAAATAAAGATTGTATTAACAAATAATCTTTCATTTTGGACGCATTGCTTTATTGTAAAGTACTGGTCTTCTTGTGAATATCACATCTTTTGCTTGTTCCCTTTAAATATGTTACTAAGTAGCAAAATCAATTTCTGATGTTACCAGATGAGTCACCGAAACTAAGACATGAGGAGACTGGTCTTTTATCTATGTCGATTGCAGACCGTGACAAGTTCGGATCACACTTTCATATTACCTTCAGGCCAAATCAGCAGCTTGATAGGTTTCCTCTCAATATTACTTTGTTTATTTCAGGAATGTGGATTTTCCTTTGGGCATTGTGTTATTTCTGACTGGTTTATATTTTCATCAGAAATAATGTTGTTTTCGGAAAGCTAATTCAAGGGAAAGAGATATTGAAAAAAATTGAACGTGTGGGTGATGAGGAAGGTAAACCTACTGTCAGCGTGAAGATAATCCGTTGTGGAGAATATTCTGGAGGTACGAATCTGCTCCTATTGGTTTCTACTACATAAGTCATGATTTCACAATTATAACCAATCCATGCAGATAAGAAGAAAAGTGACGGTAAAAAAAATGGAAAGCACAAGAAGTCTTTAAGAGTGAGAAGAAAAAAGAGGCGAAGACACTCTTCATCTGAGTCTGAGAGCTCTTCAGATTCTGAGACAGATTCCTCAGAATCTGATAGTGAGTCAGATTCAGACTTGTCTTCACCTTCCTTCCTTAGTTCCTCGAGCCATGAAAGGCAGAAGAAGAGAAAAAGAAGTTCAAAGAAAGACAAGCACAGGCGGTCTAAACAGAGAGATAAGCGCCATGAGAAAAAGCGGAGTATGCGTGATAAGAGACCGAAACGCAAATCAAGAAGGTTGCAAGTCTTGTACACTTCACTTGTTATAGCCATAGTTTCCGTGTCAATGCTGGTTACTTTCTGAAATTTATTATTTTCTATGGATCTAAGCTAGATTAATTTTGTTCCTCTAGGATGTAATAATTTGATAGATATCCTAACAATTTTACTTACCTGTATCTGCTCCAGAGTTATTCACTTGTGTTCTGCAACTTTTCAGGTCCCCTGACAGTCTTGAAGACAGTAATAGTGGAAGTGAAGCAAGTCTTAGTGATGTCAATGTTGAAATTGGAGCAAAAAAGAGGAAACACAGAGTCTCTCGTAGAACAGGTAGTCTCTAAAACTCAAGACTTTTGGCTTCTGTTTCAGCTATTTTTTTTTGTTCTTTTTCTATTGGTCTGTCCGAAATTAAGGATGTTGGGATGGGACAAAATACTTTGCGTGCTATTTGATCATAACATATTTTAGTGTCAATTTGCCTTTTGTTGAAGCATTGTGTTGATCATGCGTCTTCATATTGCCGACATGTTTTTTTTTTTTGCTAATTTCTGTAGGCAGTTTAATAATGAGACTGTACACTCTTAACATTCTGTTTTTGACAATATTCAATCAGGTAATTCTGCACCAGCGGTGGAAAAAGAAGCTGAATCACTTCACCAGGGCAAAAGGAAAGGACCAGATTTGCTTGAAAACAGAGGGCTGAGAAGTAATGGAATTTCAGATGCTGCATCAGAACAGATTTCTGATAGGCAACCTGATATTGTCGATGATCATCCTAGTAAATCTAGGTCTAGTTTCTTTTCTCTCTACGCCTCATTTATTGGTTATTTCTCTCTTATTCAATATGAAGTCAGTCTTATTTTAAAGTTAATGTGCAGGAGCCGGAGCTTGAGTCCTAAGAGGACAGTGAGTAAGAGCACGAGTGTTAGTCCTCGGAGGAGTCAGAGTAAGAGCCCGAGTTCAAGTCCTAGATGGAATGGGGGCAGAAGTCCTGCTAAAGGTAGCCGCCAAGTGAAGAACTTGACAAACAGTAGAAGAGAAAGCCCAGGGAGTGAGGAAAAGGGCAGGCATGTCAGAAGGAGCCCTACCAAAAGTGTTAGTAGAAGTCCGGTGCGGGTGAAAAAGGAAAGAGATATTAGTAGAAGTCCTTCAAAGAGTTTAAGCAGAAGTCCACTGAGGAGCCCCAAAAGGGTCATCAGCAGAAGTCCAGTGAGAGGTAGGATTGCCAGAAGCCCTAGCCGGAGTCCTGTAAGATCTGCATCTCGTGGAAGCCTTGGGAGGGGCCCACTAAGAAGATCGTCAAGAAGATCACCTAGCAGAAGTCCAGTTCGATCTTCTAGAAGAAGCCTGAGCCGGAGTCCTATTCAATTATCTAGAAGAAGTCTGAGCCGGAGTCCCACTCGATTGTCTAGGAGAAGCCTAAGCCGGAGTCCCATTCGATCACCTAGGAAGAGTGTGAGCAGGAGTCCAGTCCGATCATCTAGGAAGAGTGTGAGCAGAAGTCCGGTTCGTTCATCCAGGAGACGTATCAGCAGGAGTCCAGTCCGATCATCTAGGAAGAGTGTGAGCAGGAGTCCTATTCGATTGTCCAGAAGAAGTATCAGCAGGAGTCCTATTCGATTGTCCAGGAGAAGTATCAGCAGGAGTCCTGTTAGAGGAAGAAGAAGAATTAGCAGAAGTCCAGTTCCGGCAAGGAGAAGGAGTGTGCGGCCTAGATCTCCTCCTCCTGACCGCAGAAGAAGTTTGTCAAGAAGTGCTTCTCCTAATGGGCGCATAAGGAGAGGGAGAGGATTTAGCCAAAGATTCTCATACGCCCGTCGATACAGAACTAGTCCATCTCCTGATCGATCTCCTTATCGCTTTAGTGATAGGAGTGACCGTGACAGGTGAATAGCCCACACATAATATAACTCCCCCTTTCTGTTACACACTCTCGTACTGAACCGTCTTTTTTATAACGTCTTCTCTGTAGATTTAGAAGTCGCAGAAGGTTCTCGCCAAGTCGGTTCAGAAGCCCACTAAGAGGAAGAACACCTCCAAGGTACTTATCCTCTTTAGTACATTGTTTCAGCTGATTCTTTACATCTAAAAGTTTCATGAATATGGAACTAAAATTGGTGATCCAAAAGAATTATTCTTGATTTCACAACTCGAAAGTATGCTCAGGTATAGAAGAAGAAGCCGCTCAGTATCGCCTGGTCTCTGTTATCGCAACCGGCGGTACAGCCGCAGCCCTATCCGTAGCCGATCTCCACCTTACAGAAAGAGAAGGTCACCATCCGCTAGCCACAGCCTGAGTCCATCGAGGTCAAGATCAAGATCAAAGTCATATTCAAAATCTCCCATTGGGACGGGGAAAGCAAGATCAGTGTCAAGATCACCATCCAAGGCAAGGTCTCCATCGAAGTCGGATTCGACATCCTCGGATAATAGCCCAGGTGGGAAAAAGGGATTAGTAGCCTATGATTAATGAATAATGATTACCCTTAAGTTAAGTGTTTGTTCTTTTTACTGAGAAGAGATGGTAAAGAGAGTAAGTAGTTTACTTCTGTAAAACATAAGCATTGTCTTTTGCGTATGTTTGTTTGATTATGCTCCAAGATTGTTAAAAATTTCTGTTGATGTTTGCCGACATTTTTTCTTTGTTGCCATTTGCCGACAAATGTTAACTTCCATTATTCGTTGCGGAGTTGGTTTTGGTCCAATAATTAAACTTTCATAAAATTAAGCATAACTAAATGTGACGTTTGTCACCAAACTTTAGAACAACGACATCGTAATTTATTTATTTGGATAATCAATATAATTTACGATTTCTTCCTACATATATATCATATCACTATACCACCGTCATTATCACTATCACTAAATATAAAAATGTTAAAATGATTTCTTAATGGAATTTTTTTTGTTAAAAGTTTATTGACACAAAAAATGAATTAAAACTCAGAAATCTGTATACTGAATTAAAACTTGTAAATATAACAACAAAATGGGATTAAAAAAAGAAGTGGCATCCATTTAAAAATTATTTGCGAATTCGCCCGTAACTTCTTAAGCTAACAATTAGAACCTAATCAACACTAGTTATTTTGAGTCCACCGACAGGTGATAGCAAATAAAAAAGAACAGGCTGGTACCAGAGCCAACAACAACGTGGCTTCTTCTTTTTTTTTTTTAATATAATCAAACAATCATACTTTGTCCTATCTCTTTCTTGCAATAAGATTTTGCCACGTCACATACTAAGAAGCTGGCGCGTCTAGTGGGGAAGCCAGAACGGCTCACTTTAAAAAGTAGAGAGATGATAACTTGAGCCGAATAGAGCCGAGCTGAGCTAAAACGGTGGGAGAGGAAGAGGCTACTACTACCGTCACCATCTCCGGTAAAATAATGTACTTGTCATTTAAAAATTAAGAAAAAACACATCACTCTGCGATAAAATAGGCAAAAGCAGATTTGAAGAAGAAGCAGCTTGAGATATCAAATAGAGAGAGAGAGTGACAGAGGAGTGTGTGAACATCCTTTTTTAGTAGATTTGGGTTTTCGAGATGCCGTATTGAATCGGCTACGAATTTCCCAATTTTGAATTTTGTGAATCTCTCTCTTTCTCTGTGTGTCGGTGGCTGCGATGGAGGCCAGTGCCGGCTTGGTTGCTGGATCCTACCGGAGAAACGAGCTCGTTCGGATCCGACATGAATCTGATGGCGGGGTCTGTTCATCTTCCCTTTTTCCCATTTTTTTGTTATTGTTTTTCGTTCTTACAATTTTTGATGTGTAGATCTCATCTAGATTTCTCTGTTTCTAAATCTCGTCTCTTTTGGATCCATAATTGGATCATTGAAACTCAGATTTCGCTTCCTTTGACTGTGTAGTTAGTTAGTGTCAGTTGATCAAGTAAGTGTCTGAAAATGGAAACTTTTCTGCTCCAATTCTTCAAATTGTTGTGATCTATATCAATTAATGCCGCATCTGTTTTCTTAAAATCTCTTATGGAAAGTGTCGGTGGATTTCAGTTCGTTAACTTTTTTAAGCTAAAATCTTTGACTCTTAAAGTTTAGCTTTACTTATTGAGATTTAGCTCAACTAGATCTCGTTAGTTCCCGCCATGGGATACAGACTGTGACTCGCCTTAATTCAGATCTGCATTGATTGTTTTGATTTAGATCCTTGCTCATCTCTTTCTGTAGTTTCTAATACTCAATGACTAACAATGATGCAATGTTGGTCAAAGTGCAGACCAAACCTTTGAAGAATATGAATGGCCAGATATGTCAGATCTGTGGTGATGATGTTGGACTCGCTGAAACTGGAGATGTCTTTGTCGCGTGTAATGAATGTGCCTTCCCTGTGTGTCGGCCTTGCTATGAGTACGAGAGGAAAGATGGAACTCAGTGTTGCCCTCAATGCAAGACTAGATTCAGACGACACAGGGGTCAGTTGTCTTTTTCTTTTTGTTGGCAATTGCTATATATGGATTTTCTCTTTTTGTTTCTTTGCTGTTGTGTTGAACAATTTTTTGGAATTTTCCAGGGAGTCCTCGTGTTGAAGGAGATGAAGATGAGGATGATGTTGATGATATCGAGAATGAGTTCAATTACGCCCAGGGAGCTAACAAGGCGAGACACCAACGCCATGGCGAAGAGTTTTCTTCTTCCTCTAGACATGAATCTCAACCAATTCCTCTTCTCACCCATGGCCATACGGTAGGGACCTACATTTTCCCTTTAGACTCTAGAGTGATTTGTATTACTCAATAAATCCCTAGAGTGGTCATTTATTACTTACTATTCACGTTAATGTTATATGTGAACAAATCTTAACAGAATTTTTTTCTGATAGTACATGGTCATCCAAATTAAGAAATAATAATAGATGTTGTTAGTTGTGTCTGTTTTCAATAGATTCATGACCTTTTTCTATACACAGGTTTCTGGAGAGATTCGCACGCCTGATACACAATCTGTGCGAACTACATCAGGTCCTTTGGGTCCTTCTGACAGGAATGCTATTTCATCTCCATATATTGATCCACGGCAACCTGGTATTCATATGTTTTTCCCTTGTGCACGTGGTCTTTGTTAAATGTGATTCCTATTCATTTTTACAACATATATATTTTGTGTACCGTAACTGATAGCTCCCGCTAAAAATTGCAGTCCCTGTAAGAATCGTGGACCCGTCAAAAGACTTGAACTCTTATGGGCTTGGTAATGTTGACTGGAAAGAAAGAGTTGAAGGCTGGAAGCTGAAGCAGGAGAAAAATATGTTACAGATGACTGGTAAATACCATGAAGGGAAAGGAGGAGAAATTGAAGGGACTGGTTCCAATGGCGAAGAACTCCAAATGTAAGTGGAAATACTAGACCAATATCTTTATTGTCCAACTCAAACAGCTCTTGGCCGTGATGCTAATAACCACTCTTGGTTTCTTATTATGTATTGATAGACATAATTAAGTATCTGCTTTGTTACATTTGTTTCCTTCCACTCAATTATGGTTCTCGTACTTACAGGGCTGATGATACACGTCTTCCTATGAGTCGTGTGGTGCCTATCCCATCTTCTCGCCTAACCCCTTATCGGGTTGTGATTATTCTCCGGCTTATCATCTTGTGTTTCTTCTTGCAATATCGTACAACTCACCCTGTGAAAAATGCATATCCTTTGTGGTTGACCTCGGTTATCTGTGAGATCTGGTTTGCATTTTCTTGGCTTCTTGATCAGTTTCCCAAATGGTACCCCATTAACAGGGAGACTTATCTTGACCGTCTCGCTATAAGGTTGGTCTTTAAGTTTATACATCCCCTACTCTCATCTCTCTTTTATGTATTAACTTGATATCTTCTATCACAGTTTTCGATAGTTGACTTTTTCCCCCTGTAAATTTAATTTAAATTTAGACAATGGTGCATCTGAATTTTGATTATGATATATCTTAAGAAGATTATGATTGTAAATCTTGAAATTTAGTAGAAAACCATCTGCAATCTACTGACCATGTGAAGTTTCCGACTAGACTATGATAGAAGCATGCCAAGTGGAGTGTTTATTAAGATAGAGCTTAGCTATTATACTGATTTTATATGTGTTTTGATTTTTTGGTTTCTTATTGTAGATATGATCGAGACGGTGAACCATCACAGCTCGTTCCTGTTGATGTGTTTGTTAGTACAGTGGACCCATTGAAAGAGCCTCCCCTTGTTACAGCAAACACAGTTCTCTCGATTCTTTCTGTGGACTACCCGGTAGATAAAGTAGCCTGTTATGTTTCAGATGATGGTTCAGCTATGCTTACCTTTGAATCCCTTTCTGAAACCGCTGAGTTTGCAAAGAAATGGGTACCATTTTGCAAGAAATTCAACATTGAACCTAGGGCCCCTGAATTCTATTTTGCCCAGAAGATAGATTACTTGAAGGACAAGATCCAACCGTCTTTTGTTAAAGAGCGACGAGCTATGAAGGTCATTTGAAAAGTCCACCTGCTTCTCATCCATACGGCAAAGAGATTGACTGACTTTTTCTTTGGTTTGTATTGACAGAGAGAGTATGAAGAGTTTAAAGTGAGGATAAATGCTCTTGTTGCCAAAGCACAGAAAATCCCTGAAGAAGGCTGGACAATGCAGGATGGTACTCCCTGGCCTGGTAACAACACTAGAGATCATCCTGGAATGATACAGGTACAGTGTGGCAATCCCTTGATTGTGACAGAGAGGATAACGTAAAGGAAACATGTTTACATCGTTTTGTTTCAATTTCAGGTGTTCTTAGGCCATAGTGGGGGTCTGGATACCGATGGAAATGAGCTGCCTAGACTCATCTATGTTTCTCGTGAAAAGCGGCCTGGATTTCAACACCACAAAAAGGCTGGAGCTATGAATGCATTGGTTTGTTAACTTTCAGAATCCTATTGTGTCCTCTATTTTATTCTCTTGTTCACTGCCTAAGAAACGTTCTTCTTGTGTAGCCGTTGCTTCACATTCTTTTTTTTCTAGGCTATGTGTTCTCTCCTAATTTAGTATCTCTTTACTTTGACAGATCCGTGTATCTGCTGTTCTTACCAATGGAGCATATCTTTTGAACGTGGATTGTGATCATTACTTTAATAACAGTAAGGCTATTAAAGAAGCTATGTGTTTCATGATGGACCCGGCTATTGGAAAGAAGTGCTGCTATGTCCAGTTCCCTCAACGTTTTGACGGTATTGATTTGCACGATCGATATGCCAACAGGAATATAGTCTTTTTCGATGTGAGTATCACTTCCCCATTGTCTTTTGTTTCTCTTTTGTTCATATTTTGGTTGGATTTACTCGTTTCTGCTATGGCCTGACTTGGATATTTGTTCTCTTGGGCAGATTAACATGAAGGGGTTGGATGGTATCCAGGGTCCAGTATATGTGGGTACTGGTTGTTGTTTTAATAGGCAGGCTCTATATGGGTATGATCCTGTTTTGACGGAAGAAGATTTAGAACCAAATATTATTGTCAAGAGCTGTTGCGGGTCAAGGAAGAAAGGTAAAAGTAGCAAGAAGTATAACTACGAAAAGAGGAGAGGCATCAACAGAAGTGACTCCAATGCTCCACTTTTCAATATGGAGGACATCGATGAGGGTTTTGAAGGTTTGATTGAGCTGATTGTGTAATAACATCACTTCTTTATGTAATGATTTATGTGATGGTGAAATCTTACAATCCTTGTTTATGCAGGTTATGATGATGAGAGGTCTATTCTAATGTCCCAGAGGAGTGTAGAGAAGCGTTTTGGTCAGTCGCCGGTATTTATTGCGGCAACCTTCATGGAACAAGGCGGCATTCCACCAACAACCAATCCCGCTACTCTTCTGAAGGAGGCTATTCATGTTATAAGCTGTGGTTACGAAGACAAGACTGAATGGGGCAAAGAGGTCAGTTTTCAAATGCAGCTACAGAATCTTCTTATGTTCTCTTTCTTACCTGTTTGATGACATCTTATTTGGCACTTTTGTTAGATTGGTTGGATCTATGGTTCCGTGACGGAAGATATTCTTACTGGGTTCAAGATGCATGCCCGGGGTTGGATATCGATCTACTGCAATCCTCCACGCCCTGCGTTCAAGGGATCTGCACCAATCAATCTTTCTGATCGTTTGAACCAAGTTCTTCGATGGGCTTTGGGATCTATCGAGATTCTTCTTAGCAGACATTGTCCTATCTGGTATGGTTACCATGGAAGGTTGAGACTTTTGGAGAGGATCGCTTATATCAACACCATCGTCTATCCTATTACATCCATCCCTCTTATTGCGTATTGTATTCTTCCCGCTTTTTGTCTCATCACCGACAGATTCATCATACCCGAGGTTTGTAAAACTGACCACACTGCTATTTACTATTTGAATCCCATTTTGTGAATGCATTTTTTTGTCATCATCATTGTTGCAGATAAGCAACTACGCGAGTATTTGGTTCATTCTACTCTTCATCTCAATTGCTGTGACTGGAATCCTGGAGCTGAGATGGAGCGGTGTGAGCATTGAGGATTGGTGGAGGAACGAGCAGTTCTGGGTCATTGGTGGCACATCCGCCCATCTTTTTGCTGTCTTCCAAGGTCTACTTAAGGTTCTTGCTGGTATCGACACCAACTTCACCGTTACATCTAAAGCCACAGACGAAGATGGGGATTTTGCAGAACTCTACATCTTCAAATGGACAGCTCTTCTCATTCCACCAACCACCGTCCTACTTGTGAACCTCATAGGCATTGTGGCTGGTGTCTCTTATGCTGTAAACAGTGGCTACCAGTCGTGGGGTCCGCTTTTCGGGAAGCTCTTCTTCGCCTTATGGGTTATTGCCCATCTCTACCCTTTCTTGAAAGGTCTGTTGGGAAGACAAAACCGAACACCAACCATCGTCATTGTCTGGTCTGTTCTTCTCGCCTCCATCTTCTCGTTGCTTTGGGTCAGGATCAATCCCTTTGTGGACGCCAATCCCAATGCCAACAACTTCAATGGCAAAGGAGGTGTCTTTTAGACCCTATTTATATACTTGTGTGTGCATATATCAAAAACGCGCAATGGGAATTCCAAATCATCTAAACCCATCAAACCCCAGTGAACCGGGCAGTTAAGGTGATTCCATGTCCAAGATTAGCTTTCTCCGAGTAGCCAGAGAAGGTGAAATTGTTCGTAACACTATTGTAATGATTTTCCAGTGGGGAAGAAGATGTGGACCCAAATGATACATAGTCTACAAAAAGAATTTGTTATTCTTTCTTATATTTATTTTATTTAAAGCTTGTTAGACTCACACTTATGTAATGTTGGAACTTGTTGTCCTAAAAAGGGATTGGAGTTTTCTTTTTATCTAAGAATCTGAAGTTTATATGCTAAGCTTTTCACTTTACTACAAAAAGTTTATGGATATGATGGTGTACGTCAATTGTTGGTGCAAGTGTTGATGTCTTCGGGTGAACTCGCCCTCTTGTTTTGTCTCACCCATCAGTACAAATAGAATGACATTTATTTTTTTGAACTTTTAACGAAATCTTTGTCATTATGGGACTTGATCAGTAAAGTTACATATTTGAAGAGATATTGTGTAAACTCTTATTTGAATCAGAATCAGATCAATCAAAAATTGAAAACGTAAAGTTCAAACAAAAAGGTAGAGTGAATCTTTTAATCCCCCCTCAATACTAATTTGTGAAATCTCAAGTGGTGTAAAATGAACCCAATTAGTATCCACAATGTGTTTCTCTGATCAATCCTTAAAATTTGCCACGAATCCATACAATTCCAAAATCAAGCTTCTTGGTTGTTCTCGATGAGTATCTTCTTGCAAGCTTCATAACACATGAAGGAGATTCCAGCAGCAGGAACCAACTTCAAGCAACTCGGTCCAAGCCCTTTGTACCAACCGAGAATACCTTCATGCTCAAGTATGGTCACCAGAGCGTGCAACATGTTCTTGTACACAACCCTCCCGCTAACAGCTCCCACCTGCATATGCTTCCGGGCCACTTCAAGAGGGAAAGTTGCAGTGCTCGATAGTGCACCTGCTAAAGAACCTATCAAAAGAGTCTCAATGTTTCCAATCTTCTCCTGCTTTGAAAAACTCCGGTATGCTTTTCTCAAAGAATCATATGCAAAGTAATTTGTAGCTGCGTATGGAACAACTCCAATAAGGCTAGGAGCAAGACCCCTGTAGAGTTCTGTGGGTCCTTCCTCGCGTATGATTTTGAGAAACGCATCAAAAATCCCTTTGTAAACACCTCTCTGCAATAAGTTTGGAAGACCCATTACTGAGCAAAGAACTATATAGATCCGATATTACAATGAACTATCTAACTGAATTCTTGTCAAAAACAACGTGACATGTACTAAGGCCACAAATCCTTCAGCTACAAGGGAGTGAGATCACCTAATTATTTCTAACAAAATACAATCTAAATGGATCAAACCTGAATTGTAAGGCGAGTCTTGACTAGTTCAAGAGGGTATGTCAAGAGTGTCTGGCTAACTCCAGCACAGGCACCAGCCAGTAAAGAAGCTGGAATTGGGATTTTCGATTCTTGTCCATGTGGCGGCGACAATTTCTTGTTTACGGTCTCGAATACAAAAAGCTACACATACAAGAATTGGAAAACAAAGAAAGTTGAGTACCAAAGTCTCATCAATTCAGCATAAGACACAAGACTTTTCACAGGTAAAGAGTCAACGAGATATATTAGTATAAAAGTCAGAAACTTGCTCAATCTGCATTTCAATTATAAACAATGATACATGTTTGGTTAGGATTATCATAGTGGTACCTCGACGGCTCGAGCAGGTGCAACACGAATGACATTGACCAAATTGCCCCTGAAGAGACCAGTCCAACCTTCATGCTTCATGATATCACTGAACACTTCAGTGCTGGAGTTTCCTCCACTTCCCACCATTAGATGCGTCCTGATTGTCTCCAACGGCGCAACCACCGTTCTCGACACCGCTCCAGCTACTGCTCCGCTTAATAGCCGCCGCAACGAAGGATTAGCGATCTTAATCTTCAGTGTGAGCCCACCTTTCTTCTTCCTCTTCCTCTTCTCGCCATTAACTACTTCTTCCTCCTCCTCTTTTCCCGGCATATACTTGGTGTAGAGATCATTGAGCTGGGTAGAGAAGCTGTTGTTGCCTCTGTTGGAAAGATCCGAGGACGAGAGGGATGCGAATGGATTAGTCTGATTAACGCTGGCGAATAACCCACCAATTGGGTGGTAATTAGAGCTGTTTAGGCTCGAATCGAATCCTAAATCGGAAACGGAGAAAAACCCATTCCTCGAATCGTCGAACAATTGGATTCCGGTTTTCCCCATGACCAATCGTCGAACAATTGGTCGTCCCTTTCGTTGAGATTTTAGGGTTTTACTTTTAACCAGTCTGCTAGTTTTCTTGCCCTTTTTGGGTGGGTTGGTAGGTAGGTCAGTGGGACGTCGACTGCGGCGCTTTGATTTTTTTTTATTTTCTTTGAAACTAAAATTAAAAAGAGTTTTATATTTTATTGTTAAGATATTCAATTATTTTCTAGAATTGGGAAATGCAAATCCACGAAATAATTGCCGACAAGCAAATGTAGTAGAGCCGTATAAGAAGTCTCGGTTTTTGTAGTTTTCACGTGTGACCAAACCTTTAACCGAAACTCAATCCAGCTGAATTTCAAAAAGAAGTAAGCCACATGGGAGCTTTTAAGTTTTTTTTTTTCTCGCGTTCATGGACTGGACAAACATTCTTTCAATGGGGTTGGGCTCAAGCCCACTTCAGATCTGGTTCATCACAAAACTCAAAACGATTGTTGTTGTTCGAATTATGTCGGAGGCAAGCTCAAATAGTTGTTGACACAAGCTCATATAGTGAAAACTGAACAACCTATATAGTATTGAGTTTGTCGATGTCAAGTATGAGCTCTATGATATGTTTGTAAGTTTAAACATGTTTGCTTTCCGACACAAAGGTTCAGTTTCATGCTTTTAACATCTTTATCTTGAATCTTGATAATAACTTAGAACCAAACAGGATCTCAATGGCATTATAAAAGTAAACCAAAATAGATTCATAAGAAACAAAGAAAACTCCATAGAACACAAGATCCGAGTGGTACATTGTAAATCATCACAAAGACATTAAAACTTCTAAAATCCTTGTACCATCAAATCCACTATGTAAATATAATCAGCCATAACTTAAAAGTAACATAGCAACTAAAACTCAAAACCAGAGAGATTGACAATAAGAAAGACGATCATACCTAAGCAAAGAAGTGAACCAAAGATGATGCGCAAAATCCTGTTGAAAATTTTCCTCCAAAGCTACCAAAATCATCCTAACACTTCAACTCTTATTCCTCTGAATTCCACACATTCATCAAATTCACAAACCTTTCCTTATGATCATCAACTCAATCAGTCTTCTGTTTCATTCCGTTTCGCAGCAGCTTCACTTTCCCTCTCTTCCAAAAGCTTCCCAGCTTCTTCTTCATCACCTTGCTGAACCTTCTTCTGAGCATCCTTAGCCTTCAACGCCTGTAACTTGCAGTGATTGTAATACGCAACACCCAAGAACGCAAGCCCGTAACCAAAGAGATTAAGCGGAGTCACCGTATCTTTAATCACAGACCAAGAGAAGGCAATCAATAGCCAATCCTTAACCACACCAGCAACATTCATTGTTAAAGCCGAGGTCTTTCCAACGAGGAGGAACACAGCAAGGTTCAAAGCAAATGCACATACGGAATTAGTCCCAAAAATCACGAAATCAAAGTGGAAACTCGAAGTTTCCCTAAGAATCGGAAGCTCGACGAAGATCCAAGGGAAGAAGAGGAACACCAAACAACAAGGAGCAACGTAGTACAATGAAGTGATTGGATTAAGATTGATTCCTTTAGAAGTGAGCAAGATCTGAATCAAAACCAACCTCGTTGCTTCGAAAGCTACAGCACCAAGCTGAAGCATAACTCCCCAAGTATCGAACTTAGCCTCACCATAAGCAGCAATCGCAACACCGAAAGAGATCGAGAGCATATTAGTCATCGTCTCCGATTTGAACGATTCTTTCTTAAGAAGGACTCCGATTGAGTAAACAGCGACAGGCATTAGAGCTTTGAGCATCTGAATGAAGGAGACGGAGAGGTAAATGTAAGCGGAATTGGAGAGCCAGAGAGAAAGCGAGTACAGAGCACCGATCGGGACTACAGATCTGATGTAAGTATCTCGAGACATTGAAACAGGCTCGACGATTTTGAAGACTTTGATGAGGATGACGGCGAGGGAAGAGCAAAAAGCCATGTGGATCATGGTGAGTGTGATCGGAAAAGGCCAATTGTACATCTTCTTGTCGAGGATGTATTTGTTGTAGACGATGACGGTGAAGCTCAGGAAGATCCAGATCGCGACGTAGGTGTAGGAGAGGAGGATCTTCTTGATGACTCCATCGCTAAGTGCACCGCCTTTTCCCATTGTCTCGGAGGAGGAGGAGAACGGAGGAGGACGGTGGTGCGCAGGATAGCGTCGTCTGAGGGATGCAGGATAAAATGCGCAGTTTGTGTGTTGTGTTTTTAGAGACTTTTGGTGTGAGAGAGTCTGTCTAATGTAGCGAGCGAGAGGGTTGGCGTGACTGTGCTATGGCCTAAAGGTGTTTTTTTCTTTCCAATTTACTAATGGGCTTATCTATAGGCCCACTAACTTATTTACTGTTTAATTAATCACTTACCTCTTTTTATTGACTAATTTTGATAGGTTGGTGCAGTTTGTGAATATTAAATTCAATATGAATTAAATTACTTGTTTACATTAACTATTTATAACTATAAATATGCATCTTTTAATCTTATTAGTAGTCAATGGTTGTTATAAGTCAACATTACTTTGTTAAAAGAGTGAAACTTATCTTTTTTTCCTTAATAATTCATATAGTTTTTGTTTTGGGTTCAAACATTTGGTGGCCATTCATGTTAAGTTTCCTAGTCTCGCCTCACATTAATTGCATATAACTATATATGTTTAGGTTTGAATATTTTGACATTAAATACATAGCTATAGACTGTTAGGTTTAGTGATGGAAACAGATAATAAAGAATTTTAACTTACTTTATAAGAAAAAAAAACAAATTATAGTAACAAACTAACAACGAAACTTATTCTTTACAATAATGTTGTCATTGTGAGCATAGACCGTGTGAGTCACATACATTTACTTTATTCTCGCGACAATTGGTTCACTTCTAACTTAAACGTTCGGCATGTAATGTCTTTGGGCTACAAGTCTACAAACGGTTGATAATGTATAACCTAGCTCCTATAGTCCTATTTCTAGTCATTAGGAGGATACTAAATACGTTTTACTTGTACACATACATAGCATACTAATGAACACCCTTGATCATCTTTGGTGGTAAAAATACGTAAAAAGTAATTTTGTCTTCTTCTTAATTAGCGCGCGTGTGTTACTGATAACATTATTTATATCTTTGTATTTAAGCTCACATCAGGAAACAATATTACTATTGTAAATAAGTTAAAACTTTCTTTTTATTTTTTTTAGTAAAGTAACAGTGACTACTCATAACAATATATTGCTATAATAAATCTAGCAGTTACGACCCAACCTTCCTAAGAAGGCTTTGAAATTTGTATAGAAACGAAAGAACAGTGGAGGTTGAGTAGTTGGTGCATGAGGCTGAGTATGCGGTGTCGTCGGGGATATAGCATACGGTGCGGAAGGTTGAGGATTCAGTGACGCAGGTTGAGAATCTTCAGTATGAAAACTACAGGTTATGGGAATGGAGACAAAGCGACTAACGACATGCGCAAATTTGCAGTACGAGGTGAGCGGCGTTTTCGGAGATGAAGAAGCGATATTGATTTGTTCCATCACGATGTTGTCACAACCTGTATTCGGGTCACAATCTAGTTTTATTGCAATAGGAGCGGCACAAGTCCCTGTGAATGATCTAAACGTCACGTCGCTCACTTTCACAGCAGTAGCCTGAAAGAACACAACATATGTTTGTTATACTCAAATCTAAAAAAATACGTGAAATTTAGCATCTCTCTCTCTGAGCCTTAAATTTTCAAAATATCAAGGTTGAAGCATATTTCAGTTTTAGTTACATTCACTTATCACTTATGTATCGTCTTTTATTAGAGATTTCAAATTAAAATAATATCACTTCATATGTATATTGTGGTCACATGCACCTATTCATGTATTAAAATATGACTGTAGATTTAAAAATATTACCCCTGCTGATTGTTTATATTGACCAGCATTATCACGATATTGTTGATCGATGATGATGGGGAAGTTGGCATTTATTAGAGTAATATCTTCGTACAAAATATTTTTGACAAACCCTTGTCCTCCCTGCAAAATTAGGGTATGTAACGTCCAAGTACATGATATATGTTTTTTATATTATGTATATTATTTTATTCTATAACAAACAATAAAAAAAAACTTACAGGCCAAGTCTTGATTCTTGCACCATTTTGTGTTCCAGTGAAGGTGCAATGTCTGACATTCACATTTTGTACTACCTCAGATGCCCCTCCTTCCCCCAAACTTCCGATACTGTACTTTCGTCACACATTGATCAAGAATTGATAGTAAAAGTATATATTTGAAAATTAATTTTATATGTGCGAACCTTATGCCATGACCCGGACCACATGTCACGTAAGTTACGTTAATATTGTATGAATTACGTTTAATTGCAACACAGTCATCACCTAATAGGTAGAAAACCATAAATATCATAAAATAAAATATTGTAATCTTTCTCCTGATCAATCTGTATATGGCGTAGTCTAATTTTCGTTTAACTAAGGAAAATGGTAGTACCGGTTTTGATTGTGGAGCTCATAATATTGATATTTTGTGAATGAGAGATATCAATGCCATCAGTATTTGGACTACTTGCAGGGGCAATTAGATGAAGATTTGATAAAGTTGCGTTGTTGCTATCCAAAATCGTTATGTGATTCCTTGGACTATTGATCTGAGTTAATCCATTATATAAAATGTTTTGGCATCCAAAAAATCTTACTGCCTGCACAAGCAAAAAATAAATCGTAAATTGTAGATAATACTAGCAATATATGTGCGTATATATATATATATATATATATATATATATATATGTTT
>Ga0041059_1001603_pt1 | contig 17771 bp, 11 predicted proteins | sample AraColnosormetaG_FD_56232 | JGI IMG/M metagenome (GOLD analysis project Ga0041059, IMG submission 56232) | Arabidopsis roots microbial communities from North Carolina, USA - Col MF nosort | ecosystem: Host-associated > Plants > Roots > Unclassified | place: USA: North Carolina | collected...
TCCACCATCATGACTCCCGAAGCCTAAAATCCTCTGATCGCTCCACCTCCTCAATCTATCGACACCTCCATCGCCGGATAGAACCTCCAACATCATGACTCTCGAAGCCTAAAATCCCGGCAACATGTCCTTCGAATCGTCTATCTCTCTCTCTGTCTCTGTTTCTACGGTGGATGATAGATCTTATCATCGCAGGCAAACAAATTAAGACGTGAGGCTTGTGTGTGTGATCTCTCTCGTCTTCTTCGTTGCTTTTTAAGTGAACAGAGAGAGCCGTTGTATATATGAGTCGTTCTTAGGCCAGACCAACGAATCACACCAAAGATTAGGGTGAATCCAACAAGCAGATGCAACAACACATGAATAATGAAATCTCAAAAAGGAAGAAGAAGAGAACAGAGAGGCAAACGAAGCAGACAGAAATCGAAGAAGAGAATTGAAAAAAATGCAGAGCAATTGTGTTTTTAACTTGAGAGGAGACGCGAGACGCAGGTATATAAATTTATTTGTTTGACATTCAAGTTTCCTTTTTTCCTTTTCACTTAGGGTTTGTTATAGTCCAGAGCAAACACAAACCTTAGGTTCGGTGATAATCTAGCCGTTATACACGGTTCGGGTCAAATACTTTCCATTTATTAGCTGATACGCTCCTACTAATTTTTGGTTTAGATACTGATTGTATTTTGATTGTATTACACGTTGACTTTTATTGTTTTAAAGAACAAGGCTAAGAAGAACAGATAATAAGAAAGTGGGTTCTATCCTTAAAAACCAACAAGAACCCTATCTTAAAAACCTAAGGAGTGTGGTTTCATTTATTTCTGGATTGAATCAGTTGAATAATGAAAACAATAATAGACATAAGCAGAGTGGATCCTGCAAAACATGGTAAACGAAACTTTTTTCTTCTCTTCTTTCTTGGTTTATCTTCGATTTCTTCTTCTTTTTTCCCCTCATGATCTCTTGTTCCTTCCTCAACAACCTCTTCTTCCTCTTCTCTCTGTGGCTCTTCTGCTTCTTCGTTTTCTTCCTCAGGTTTTGTCTCTTCTTTGATTTCTTCTTCTGGTTCTGTTTTCTCCTCTGTTTTCTCTTCTACTATCGGCTCTTTCATCTCCTCTTCTTCGTCCTCTTCCTCGATCTTCAGACCGGTAATTCCCTTAACTTTCTTAGGCATTGTAACAGTTAAAGTCCCATCTTCTTCATTAAACCTCGCTTTGATCTTGTCAAGAATTACAATATCTGGAATCCGAAACACTTTTTTGAATTCCTTTATTTCTGTTTCCTTTTTCCATTCCACCCACTTTACCAAAACCATCTCTTCAACCTGTTTTCTTCCGCTGATCTTAATCAGATTCCCTTCTTTGTTTATCTCGATATCGATACCATCCTTCTTAAATCCTGCATTTGGTTTTCAATCTCAATCTCTATGCTAGGTAAGAAAAAAAGGTGAATAAATATGAGAGGGAATAGAACCTTTGAGATGAAGAATGAGGAAGAAAACAGAGTTGGTTTCTCGAGAAAGTGAACGATGACCAAAAGAATCTCTGGCAACCCGAAAATCTGTAGAGGAAGAAACATCGTCTTTAGTCCGAGTGATCTTCAGACCTAATTCAAGCTCCATCTTTTTTAGTTGTGAGCTTCTTTTGATACATCTGTTTTTAGTTTTTGCTAAAGTCTCTCTCTAGTCCACACTTTTCTAGTTTTGTTTAAATTAGGCTATTTCATATCGTTTCTTTGAAGAGGCCCACAAGAACATATTCGTAACTTCCATCTTCAGGAAACTCAAAAACGGAGTCGTGAGTTTTGTCTTTTGTTACCCTCAACGGTTTTAACTGTCCCAGTTGCGTTGGCGGGAAGTAACAGCTATCTTTATAGTACTAGTTGATAATGATAACCCTTTGCGATTGCATTTACAATGAGATCTGTCATGTCATATGACTTGAGCCTGAAGATTGTGAGCAAAAAGTTAAATTGAAGAGTGATCGGTGTTTGGGAACGGGCCTATAACATGTGGGCCTAGAACATGTTTGTGGGCCTATAACAAAAAAGATACGGTGTACTTGACCGTAGTGGATCATCATTGTCTTTCTAGTACCTTGTGTCATTTTCTTTCAGAGTTCGTTCTCTCTTTTTGGTCAATTCGAGTTTTTTTTCCACAAGTGTCCAACTTTTTTTGTCATCATCAACCTAACCAACCGCCAACGCCGAATCAAGAGATCGTTTGTTTTTTTCTGATTCTTTCATGGCGTCAATTTCTCTCTCTTCTTCTACGGTTCCGTCGCTGAATTCGAAAGAATCGTCAGGTGTTTCTGCTTTCGCTTCTCGTTCTATCTCGGCCGTCAAATTTCAGTTTCCGGTTCGTCGGGTTCGAACCGGAGACTTAAAGTTTCCATCTTTATCTTCAACGACTCGATGCACTCCTCGACGTGTAATCGCCTTTCTCTGCTTAAACATCTTTTTCCAAAGCTTATATTTTGTTCAATTCTAGCTTACTTAATTTTACCCTATGAATTATTGAATTCAAGCTTCAAACTTTCTTCTGATGGTAGAGCTGATGATAGCTTTCCTATTTTGAAATTTTTCTTATTTTAGTTTCTATAGCTGATTTTCTCTAGAGTTTGGAATTGATTTAAAGTGAGTGCCTTTATCTACTTCTTGATTTAGATTGAACTAAATGACAAACCATTCTTGTTCATACTTCAGATTGAAGCCAAGAAGCAGACATTTGACTCATTTGAGGATCTGCTTGTGAACTCTGATAAACCAGTTCTAGTTGACTATTATGCAACCTGGTGAGTTTGTTTTGGTGTCAAATGATAACATGTGTTAGTTGAGTGGTCATCAACCAGTTCTAGTTGACTATTATTCATCATGAATGAGTATACTTGGTCTATGTTGGGATCCAGTGTAGTCTGTTTGCTTATTATCGAGTTTATTTGTTAAACAGATGATTTGGAATCAGAATGTACTGTTTGTTTGGCAGGTGTGGTCCTTGCCAGTTCATGGTTCCAATACTCAATGAAGTGAGTGAAACCCTGAAAGACAAGATACAGGTGGTGAAGATTGATACCGAAAAATACCCCAGTATTGCTAATAAATACAAGATTGAGGCACTTCCTACTTTCATCCTATTCAAAGATGGGGAACCTTGTGATCGCTTTGTATGATGACTTCAATGCCTTTGAATTTCTTCATTTTCGTTTTAAGGTTCTTAATCTCACTCACAAACGTTTCTTTTTTTGTGATTTCCAGGAGGGTGCTTTGACGGCCAAACAACTCATTCAACGAATTGAGGATTCTCTAAAAGTGAAGCCATAGTTGGATCATGAACTCTTTTTTAATTATTTGTATGTTTTTCAACTGTCCCTGACCTATTCAGGACTTAGTGATAGCGATGTTTTTCGGTTGATTTAACTTGGAGAATTTGAGAAGAAGAAGATTATGTTTGCCAGATTTGTAAAACCTTGTTGTGAGTAATGATGATCTTTTATTCTCAAAAGTAATAACAGAGACGCTATTTTTCAAGCATTCGTCACCAGTTACATAAAGATTAAAATTCTCTTAGCAAAAGAAAACATAGCAGGAGTGTAAAGATGAATACTAAGACTCAAGGGTTAGAAGGAGAAGCAGAAGATCTAACAACGGTAGTCTTGAAATTCACGGAGAGAGGCAGTGTTGAGGAGGCAAGAGCATGGTCTTCACCATTGTTGTCAGAGTCATTGCCATCACAGTAACCTTGGAGCATATCACCTTCTTGAGCAGTAAAACCAAGAACACCAATCATAGTAGGCCAACACTTGCGTCCAATGGTTCTTATAGCACTGCAACACCCAGGGCCAATGTAAGTCTCACCGTTGAGGAAGAACAAGATCAGCTCTCCAGAACAGTGTTGGAGCTGCATCAGTGAGTCCCAGCAGTACCCTGTATCTTCATCAAGCTTGAGCCTGTACACAAGGCTTGTGGTAGGAGAAGACGTCCCCATGGATGGTTTCATGAGAGGGCGAGCTGTCACTGTGGAGGAAGCCACCATGAGCATGAGAGTCACAATGTTGAAGGTAGCCATGAAACTAGATTTGGAAGCCATTTCTCAACAGATTGATAAGGTCGAAAGAAGAAAGAGTAGAAGTTGCTTTGGTTGATTTGTTTGTGATGAGAATTGTGTGTTAACTTTAGAGAGTTTATATAGAGACAGTAGAGACTTGACTGTTACAAATAAATGGTAGAGTGAAAGCCCAAGTAATTACGAGGGAAGCTCATTAGATTGTGAGATAATTAGTGCTTAGTGGTTTAGTGGGTAAACTAGGTGTAATTACTCTATTAAAAGCTGCGTAATTAGTGGGTCTGTTTAGGGGCTAATGGGCCGGATTAGAATCACTCAGTCTGAAACTCGTTTGATTTAGTTCAATAGAACCAAATCAGCTTTACCATCAAAATCTTTGCGAGAAAATAGATTTGGGTAAGTAAAGTATGTACACATCTAATGAGCATGTGTGAGCATGAAATCTATAACTATTTGATCATCTTGAAACCGAAGAAATCATAAGGCAACTATTTTAAAGACACAGAGACACCTGCAATACTGCAAATTTGAAAGGTTGCTAGATTTAGTAGAGCTAATTCATGATAGGCGTTTCATAACACATAAATATATAAGAGAAGAAGAGAAGTTTTAGACAAGGTCTTAACGTGCATGAGATATGCTAATTCCGTCATCTAGTTCTTGTTCAAGTCTTGGAGAGGCTGTCTCTTTGATGTTCTTGGAGCTGTTACGTTAAGATTATGCACAATTTTTGAGTTTGGTGCATTCTCTTTCATGTCATGCTTCGTAGGCTTCACTTGTGTTCTGAAAATCAAGGTTGGTTCTCTTCTTACTTGCATCTCGGATAACGTAGCTGATTCATCAATGCTTGAATACTCCTTCCTGTTCTCAGAAGACTCATTGATGGTTTCTTCAGGAATTGGAGTAGTTTCTCTCGTGATCATTTCCTCATCTGCAGCTATTTTAAAAAGAAACATAAAGGTAAATGATTCTAGAGATTAGTCATTGTTTTGAATATAAGAGGCATATCATCTGTAAGAAATCTAACCTTTTTCATTCATGTGATTCTTAACAGTCAATTCATCAGGAGTCAGAGACATAGCTTTAACTGTGAGAATGGATTTAGTAGAAGCAGTAATTAGTCGAGAGTATCCCAATATAATAATTAACACCTGGAAATTGCTTAGATGTCTGTAAAAGAGAAAATTTACCGAAGGCAATAGCAATTGGACCAGCTGCTTCATCTTCATCCGCCGTTCCAGCTAAGATGCTTGTTTCTCCAGAGACATTAGAGCCACCACCTGAGGAGTTCAGAAGGAGATTTCCTTCGAAGTCTTTTTGAATGTTCTTAGTTACAATTGCTTCTATGAGCTCATCTGCTTCATTTTTGTCTACAAATGATTGGAGATAATTAGACTATCTTTCACTCATGAAATGCATCCAGAAACAAAGTACTTGATGATGAAAATTAAGAGTGTTAATGTGATAATTACCTGTTATTGCCCATTCCTTCAGCGCATCATTTATTTGGTTCTGAATGTCTGTGGAAGATCCAGATTCATCTGCGTTTCAGGAATAAAGAAAGAGATATGAAAATCTAAACTCAAACTTCTAGAATGACATAAGCATAATAACTTCAGACAAGAGGGTTATCTTATGGTTACGTCATATGATTTAGATTATGTTGGCTCTATGGAATTTTCTATTGAAAGTTGCTCACCAAACACCATGGAACAGGTTCCAGCAACTTCAAGGTAGCTGGAAATTTCGCCAATTGTCTCGGAGTTACCCTCGGCTGGTACCGCAACATAGGAGCTAAAGGAAATATTTCTTTCTGCTTCCATGATTGTATCTACCTCCTCAATGTTAGAATCAAAAAGATTTACTGAGTCAGCATGTGGAGAATGCCCTCTTCTTTTCTTTGATGTCCCTTGTGTAGCATCAAGACCTACAACATCCTCTGCCTGAGAACCTTTTGACATTAACTCTGCACATGCAGTTTCTTGCCCCGCATTAAGCTCATGGTTGTAAGAAACTTTGGATGCGATACCACCGCTTGAGTCAACAATGGTGTTTCCTCTGAAATCTGGAGCTGCAACGTGACTTTCCTGAACCACATTTTCGTCCACCTCCTTTTGTTCTTGCTTTCCAGGGTTAATTAAAAGTTCTTTCTCTGGAGAAGTGGTAACAAAAGCCTCTTCGCACGTGGCTGCTGAAGAATCTCTTGATTCATCTAGTTCGGAGTTTCCAAACAGTGTGGGGCTCTCTGGATTAGTGGAAGAGTTAGATTCACCCAACAATTCCACATCCTTGATCTCTACGGAGGTTTTTTCAGCTTCATCTGGCTCAGAGTCTCCCATAAGAGAATGGGGCACATCAGCAGCGAGAACATCAGACAAAACATGTGACTTGGCGGTTATATTGTCTCCTTTTACCCCTTCATCTGTTTCAAGTAGTAAATGTTTCTCGGGAGTTGTGAAAATGCCACAGTCAACTTGCAATTCCACAGCCTTGTTTTCTTCACTTGTTGCAGCTTCGTCCCGTTCCGAGTCTTCTCGAACATTGGGAACATAACACTCATAGAATAGTTGTTGTCTCTCCAGGCTTGTAAAAAGACTTGACTTGTCAGCACTGTTGATTTCTTGACATTCTGCTTCGCCTAGTTCAGAATCTGCTAAAGGTTGATCACTGTGTAGCGATTCCTCATAGAACAGCACAACCTTTTTTCCTTCACTTTCTCTAGCTCTATCTTGTCCAAAAGATCTACAAATCTCATGTCTCTCTGAAGCAGTTAAATCAACAGATTCGTCATTGAACTCCATAGCTTTGTTCTCTTCACTATTTTCTGCTCCATCTGATACATAATTTCCCAAGAGTGTATGTCCATCCGGGCTAGTGCAAGTGTCAGGTTCACAATGGAGCTCAACAGTCATATTTTCTTCATTCCTACCGATTCCCTCTCCTTTAGAGTCTCCCGCACTGAGTTGTCTTTCTAGACTAGTAGCAATGTCAGACTCATCATGAAGCTCAACAACTATACTTTCGCCTTCATTTCTAGCTTCGGTTTGTCTGGAGCCTCCCAATTTCTTGGTGGTATTGAAAACATCAGATTCATCCGGAAAGTTGGTAGCTGTATGTTCTTCTTCCTTTCCGGCCTCATCTGTCCCAGCTTGTTTAGAAGCTGTGAAAACAACAGCGTGAGACTCTACTGCTATAACATTGTGATGGATAACTGAATCAGCTGCAAGCGTCTTTCCATTTTCACTGAGTTTTCCCCTCAACATTAAGTTCCTCTCTGGGGTAGTGAATATAGCTAACTCATCAAAGGCGCTAGCATTTTTGTTTCTGGGTAGAGGTTCGGACCAAGCTCTTAGTTCGTCTTCCTTAAAACACTTTGAAACCTTCTTTTCCTTGAGAGAATGAGAAGTGAAGTCAGTTGACGAGAATCTTTTTAGCTCCAACGGATTAAGTTTACAGCCACTTCTTTGCTCGGATTTCTCCAGATTGCCATTCTTGACCTCATCCAGCATCTCCAGGTCTACACAATGACTGACACTTATCTCATCCAGCATCTCCGGATGGACAATGACAACCTTACTATTCTCAGTGTTGCATTCAGAGAAGTTTCCATGTAGATTTTCTGCTTGTATATTAGTACCTTTCTCATCATGTTTGCTTAAATGAATCTCGTTCCAACATTCAACTGAGTTTTCCAAGATTGCTGTGATTAAACGTCAGAAAGCAGCACAGATTGGAAAATAATTAGTTAGCCATAAAAGTGAAAATAATTCAGATCAAATGAATCAAACGAATATACCTTCTACAGAGATGGGCTCCTTAAGCTCAGATACAGGAGTGAAAATAAGGCCCTCCTCCTTGGTTTTGCTATTTTCCTCAGCAAAATCATTAAGAAGGATATGGCCGGTAGGGACAACTAGCTCAGCTTTAGAGTTGCTTACTGCAAATTGTACTGAAGTAGGTGATAAACGCTCACTAAGAAGTACAGAGCTTGATGATACTTCCTTTTTTTCCTCCTCAATCGCAACCATCAAAACTGTGTCTCCCTCAAGTTTCTCTTCATGTTTTCCTTCCATAACTTCCGAATTCAACTCTTGAGTGTTTGTTCTTTGAGAACTATCAACTGATTTTTCCGGTGAAGAATCCAAAACATTCTCAACAATCATAACAGATTCCGCAGCTATGGTTTCGGATGAAGAAGGTGAGTTCTCAGTCATTACTTGTGGTATATCCTTAACGCATTCTTGATTCATCGTCTTTGCCTTCTTGGAGGAGCCTCTAACTTCCACATTAGCGTCACATGCTTCTTCTTGCTCAAACTGAGTATACTCATTCAAAAGTTTTTTTGACGTTAGATTGCTCTGAGTTTCTATGTCCTTCCCTGGCTCTGCTGATCTGCCCCGCTTCATCCTCCTAGTACCTCTTTTAGATGATTTGACAAAAGTTTCATCCGACTTCTTTTCAATAAGATTCCTTTCAAACTCTATTGGAGCCTTAAATGAATGATGCCTCGAAGAGTTCCTAGTAACTCTAACACGGATCTGCATTTCATTATTCACATTTGACTTCTTCACATCACCAACAGAGACTCCAGCTCGTTCACCGTCAATAACTGAACAACGTTTCAGTGAATTACTCAGTGCTTGACCCAACATATTATTTGATGCAGTGTGTTTCGAACTTCGTAGAAGCTTTTTACCCTCACGACCATTTCCAAAAGTTCGCTGTTTATCACCCTTTTGAGCTTGGCCATCTATTAGGAGTTCACTGAGACTCTTCTCAAGTCGCCTAGACTGTTTTGGAGCCTTTTTGACTTTCAGATAATCAGGTTTCACAGCCTTAACGGGTCTCTTATCCAGTAGCACATTTACATCGTTCGCAAGACGTTTCGAACGCCTAGGAACTTTGCTATCTACTAAAGGCTCCTTTGCTTTTCTCTCAACAAGCTCTTTTTGACTACTGACCACCGTAGATCTTTTTGACTGCTTAATCTTTATTTCTTCTTTAGTTTCCTTAGCAGAGCATAAGGGTCTACCATCGGATGACTCACCTCCCATTGATTGGTTTGCAGCTCTAGCTTTAAGCCTTATTGACCTTCTCTGATCCATAGATACCTCATTCACATTATTCTTAACAAGCTCATCTTCATTATCTTTGATGTCTACAAGTCGTTTTGACTTATTAACAGGTAATAAGTTTCCTGTCTTCGATATCAGCTGTGTGGAGCGTCTCCCAATCTTTTCAAACTTGAAACCATCCTGATCACTTCCAGACAATCCTTCCGAGATATTTTCAAACTCAAACTGTTCCAAAGCCATCAACTCCGTTACTTTACAGTCTTCTTGACTACTACCGGTAGAGCCACTTCGTTTCGACCGCCTTGGGACCTCGATAGCCTTTGTAACATCAGACCGGTTACCTCTTCTTGTGTTTGACTCGTTTTCACTAGATCCAGCTATTGCTTTCCCTTTAGCAACACTTCGCTTTGACCGCCTTAGCTCTATTCCACTTTCTTGAACTTTCCTTTTGCTAACATACTTCCGCTGACATCTCTTGAGAGACCGAGTGAATTCAAATACTTCATTCTCAGGACTGAATCTTACTTTCTTAACAGCTACATCATCCTCAAGAACATCAACAGAATCCTCAGACAAACTTATCGTATCCGTTAAAGTTCCTTCAGTTTCCTTCTACGTAAACACACACAGACTAATTCTAAGATAAAGGTGCAAGATGATCAAATCAAATGTATGGAAATTGGGAATTAGGATCATGATGAAATTACCTGGAGAACAGAAGCGAGTCTAGTAGCCATCTCAATGTTCTTCAAATTTGCTGGGATTCCATTCTTTTTGCATAGAGCTTGTAGATCCTTCCTCTTCATTCCATGAAAATTCATTTTCAAAGATCGAAACAATGAGAAATTCTTCTCTCACCATAAATCACTAAACACCACACAAATGTTAATTTTGGAAGAGTTTAGAGAATCGAAATCGTCTCAGATAATTTTGGGCATAAATGTTTCAATTTGAATTTGCTAAACCCGCTCTTGGAAACGCGAGTACAACTCTTTAAGTCAAACCACGCGCTCTTTTTGTGTACTCGCTTTTTTACCCGTCCAATGCAAAAGATTGATAGCGCGTGTAGTTATGACGTGGAGGGATGGGTGGTTAGAGAGAAAAGCTCGCGGAAGCGTATTGTTAGAAGAAGATTGCTTATTGGGCAGATAAAAGGCCCATTTAATTAAATCATTTATAAGAGAGGTTTTGAAATTGAAACCCAAGAAGGATTGAAGTGTTTTCAGCGGGAACTGAAACAAATGATCTAAGCCGTTAATTTCTTATCTTTTAACAAGAGAACAACACGGAGAACAAAGCTGAGATTTTTCGAAAACACACACCCTGAATTGATTGTGTTCGTGGATCTACCAATGATAAGATTATCACCTGGATTTGCAATCAATCCTCGTTTTCGATCCGATTCCTTTGTCAATTCCCAGAAACCGCCTTTTCTCTCCGTCCAAATCGGGTCACAGCGGAGGAATCTCTCTAGAATCGGATCGGAGAACGGCGACGGCGTCGCTTTCGATGCTGTAGCTTATGAGGCTGATCGGTTGAGCCTCGACGCGGCGGCGATGGAGGATATGGCGGAGACTGCAAAGAAGGAACTAGAATCGGATCCAGATAGTGACCCGAAAGCGTGGAAATGGGTTATCCGAAAGAAGATGTGGGATCTCATGGAAGCTCGGAACTACGCTATGAGCCCTAGACCTGTTCATCATCGAATCCCTAATTTCGTCGGTGCATCGGCTGCTGCAAGAAAAGTTTGCGAATTTTACCTTCCTTCTTCACTTTCTAGGTTTTGCCTTAGTTAGCGAATTTGCCAAATTTGAATTCTTGGTGCAGTTAGCCGAGCTTGATGCTTTTCGTATGGCTATGGTCGTGAAGGTTAATCCCGATTCGCCTCAAAAGCAAATCAGGTTTCTTACACTTTCTGGTTAGTTAATATAGGTATACATGTATCTGAGCAAATTCTTCACAATTTAGAGTTTTGAACTCATGTTCAATCATACTTCAAACATTTGGCCGCAAAATTGTTGCATTGTCACAGTTTTTTTTATGAAGTTCTCTTTTCTTCTGATGATGTTAGTAAGTTTAGTCTTGAATTCGGATTTTAGACATTGTGTTGTGTAAATGTAGGTGAAAAGAAGCTGTTGACTCCTCAACCGAGGCTAAGAACAGGATTCTTCTCTGTACTAGAATCTGATTTGTTGAAACCCGAAACGATCATGGAGGCTTGCACTTCTGTAGGAGTAGCCAAATATGGAAGAGCGATTGGCCTTGATGAGAAAATCAAAGTGGATCTCATTGTCATTGGCTCTGTTGCGGTTAACCCACAAACGGGTGCTCGATTAGGGAAAGGAGAGGTGAGATTTGTTACAATTCATTTTAACTTTAAAAGATATTAGTTGAACCAAACCATATGATTGGAGTTTGATATGACTATGTGTGCAGGGTTTTGCGGAACTCGAATATGGAATGTTGCGTTACATGGGAGCCATTGATGATTCCACACCCGTTGTTACAACTGGTATAAATACAATTTAGAAGAAACCTTTATATACACTTTTTCTTTTATACCTTGGCTCATGAAGCTTTTACTTCATTTGCAGTACATGATTGTCAGCTTGTAGATGATATACCTCTCGAGAAACTGGCGATTCACGATGTTCCTGTGGATATCATATGCACTCCTACTCGAGTCATTTTCACAAACACACCAATACCAAAACCACAAGGTCTTGATTTCCTTATTAACTCAAGTTTTTCATGTGATCTGTCAGTAGATTGGTGTTTGAATTATCATCAGCCTTATTCAGTGATTCACTATATTGTTTTCTGAATTCTATGCCTGAATCACAACATGCTGATCGTTTTTTTGTTTTGCAGGAATTTATTGGGACAAACTGTCGCCGGAGAAGCTACGACAGATTCGAATACTAAGAGAGCTAAAGAATCGACTGGAAAAGAAGACTGGCCGTAAACTTCCGACTGGACCATCTGAGAAATTACCTCCTACGGCTGAGCGAAAACGCCGGTAACTTAACCGCCTGTTTTTTACCGGTTTGTTTTCGGTTACTGTATTATACGAGAAAACAAAAGATATGTATATTAAGCAAATAAATAATTGGTGATTTCATCCGTTATCCAAACACATTTCAAACCATATAATAGCAATAATCGTACATAGATTTTTTCCTTTATACATAATTTTATCATCAACAATTTGTAAAAAAACTCTTATTCAAGAAATACTTATGGCTCGTGAGTTATTGTCCATGAAAACTAATTTTTAAAGAAAATAAGCTGATTACGTTAAAGTTTCACTCATCCCAATTATTACGAGGTTAGCTTTTTGACGAGGAACCATATACCAAGAGCCACCAACATTATAATCACCCAGGCACCGACGCCTATCGCAAACGCCACCGCAATATTCATTTTCGCTTAATTGTTTTTCACAGTCAACAATTTGTGTGTGCGTGTGTCTTGCGTAGTAGTTTATCTGTTTATGATTAGTTTTATGTGATGTACACTTTAGCAATACAAAAATGGTATATATAATTAAATAAAGCTTTTACTATATCTAATATCAATCATCAGATCACGATGACATGTGTTTATTATATCTAATATTAAATTGACTGTGATATATGTATGCTAGAGTACTATAAATTATGTATTTTATGCTTATATTATAGGTTTGAGTATATCCTTCTTTGTTTGAATAATACCTTTAAGTATATGATATATCTATTAAATAGATTGTAACATTTTTGATTAAAAATATAGAAAATAATAACTATTTTAAAAGATTATTTTATATATGCATCTAAGAGAACTAAGAAAAAAAATATAATAATCTGATATATTGGTAAGAAGATATGTTGATGACAAAAAAAGGGTAAGAAGATATGTAATTAATTTTTTAAAAAATAAATTTGATAGCTTGATGGTTTTATTTGTAGCTTAGAAGAAGTTAGATTTAAAACAATATCTCAAATTTTAACATATATATTTTTGGTCAAGAAAATATGTTATCGGTATATATATAATTTTGGATAGGGAAATTTGTAAGAATAACCAACAAAAACCACTTGGGAAAGCTTTAAAAAAAAAACACTTTGGAAAACTTAAAAATAAATAAATAAAAAACAAGTTTGGAAAGCTTTCTACTAGGTGTTTTTCTATTAATTTTCATGACTCATCACGAAGCTTTTACTTGTTTTGCAGTACATGATTGTCCGATCGTGGACAATATATATACCCCTCGAGAAACTGGCGATTCACGACGTTCATGTGGATTTTATTATATGCACTCCTAATACACCAATACCAAAACCAACAAGCTGGTCTTCAGTTCTTTATTGATTCAAGATTTCAAGGAATTTATCGTTAGATTTATATGAACTCTTTGCTTGTAACAGTAATCAGTATTATTCATTTGTTCATGAGAGCTACGACATACTGTTTGGACAAACTGCATGTCACCGGAGAAGCTACTAGAGATTGGGATACTGAGAGGACTAAAGAAGCGGATGGAAAATAAGATTGGTCGTAAACTTTGGACTGGACCACCTGAGGAATTATACCTATACGGTGACTGATATAATGGCTTCTAGTTTTGTCCAATTGATTTCTTGTTCGACTAAACCGTTTGGTTTTACCTGTTGTTTTCGGTTAATGTTTTATTCGTACTTACGAGAAAACAAAAGATAATGTAAACGTAGTAAAAAGCTAAGCAATACATAATTGGTGAGGTTATCCATTATCGAAACGCATTTCAAACCATTATAGCAATTATAACCACAAAGATTGTTTTCGTCTATAAATTTGTAAAATGTCAAGAAATACTGAAATACAAATTCTAGTCAGTTATTTCTCCATAAAAACTGATTATTAAAGAATTAGAGATACGCTGATTACGATTTAATACATTATGGTATTACTATTTTAGCTTTTTGATGAAGAACCATACCGCAACAGCTTAGCAAAAAAACCATACCGCAACAGCCACCAAGGCTATAACAACCGCGGCACCGATGCCTATCCCTAGCGCCACCGCAAAATCCATTTTCCCTTACACTTGTTCTCCTCGCCAAAATATATGTGTGTTTTGGGGGAGGGGTTTTATAGTTGAATAAATCTTAAAATGAGTTCAAAATATATTTGCAATATTAATCAGATCATAACATGTGTTTGATATTATAATCTAATATTAAATAGATTATATGTTAAATCTAGTAATTAGTTAAGTCACAACATATGTTTAAGTATATCTAATAATTAAATATATTGTGACCTTTATAAAGATAAAAAAAAAAGAATGTGACATTTTTCAAAGAATTTCATAAAACTATACTATAATTTAACCTTTTTTTGTTTTGTTTTGTTTTGCCATCTCAAAATTTGTAATCGAATATACAATTCACAAGCAAGAAACAAAAATAAAAATAATGGTTTATTTAGTTGTAATTTTTTGTTGGGTTTATAGTTGGGCTTTGATGTTGTGTAATTGGGCTTTGGTCACTCTTGTACTCTTTTTTAAAATTAATGAAACAGTTTGACGACAAAACAAAATAACCCAACAAGGAAGCCCAGAAAAAGCCCAATCGTAAATGAAACAAGCGGAAGAGACAGAGCACAGTGAACAGTTAATTCTTAACGCCGTGAAAAATACCTTTAACGCCGTCTTTTGTTCGTCGTCGTCGTGTTCTCTCTCTCAAACTCTCAGGTAACCAAACCTTCTTCAGTTTTCCGGTGGTTTCGTTTGTAGAAGCAAGTTTCTTCCTTTCCCAATAAAATTGTGTAGATATTAAAATCCCAGAAATTGATAAAACCAAAATTTCTCCCTTGTGACAAAATTTGCAGGTAAGTTGAGATTTCAGAAAAGATTGAGCTTTTAACAATTTTCATTCTTGGAATCACTTACTTTGGTGATAACTGATAAGATTTGTGTATTGTAAGTTTGTAACATATAGAGGAAGCTACTTTCAATGAAACACTGCGGAATGAGAGTTGGAATTGGTGTTGTTCCTGTTAATTTTCTATGTATGAGTGGAAATGTGTGCGTTGTATTTTCTGCTTATATTGGATGTTTTGGATAGTGTTTCAAAACGTAACTTGGTGTTAATTAGTAGAGGCCTCAAGGATTTAACTTTTCACAGCTTATGAGAGTGATCCTTTAGCAAATAATGAATCTCAAAAAGTTAAACGGAAATGGAAAGGACCACGATGAGGATACCTCCACGTCACCAAAATCCAGTGAAGCATCTCACTTGAGCTCTGGTCCTCAGGTATCATTTCACATGAATCTTTTACTTATCTTTGATCTTTCTATTTCACTAAGCTCATCTCATATTCGACAATAGATAAATGCTTCTTTATCTGACTTGTGTTAGATAGACATAACATTCATGCCTGTGTTTATAGTATAAGCACTCTGAATCAGTCTGAGTCTCTTCAAAAAAGTTCAAATCGAAAGGTAAACTGTTTTCTTGTTGGATAATCTTAGGAACCACAGAGCCCCTACGTGGAAGAATTCAAACTTGGAGATGAACAATTCAACTATTGCTTCCCACCTCCTGCCGCAGAGAAACACTCTATGACTGGCTATGATTGATTCAGGTGAGATCAGAGGTATCTCTGTAGCAGTTTCTTACTTATTCAAATCCCGTTTGTATAATTTATATACCATGCAGATGCAGTCATATTGATATTGCAGTTGTGTGCCATGTATGTATATTTGCCTTTGTTTCTTTGGTTTTGGGTTTTAATGTGAATTTGGGATTTTTAGAAGAAAATGATTAATGTTGATAGCACATGAAAAGGTCTTTGATTAATGTGATTACACTGATTATTTTAAAGTAAAAATTTAATTAATAGTTAAAGTAAATTTTGTTTAGATTGAGATTCGGTTTTTTTTTAAGTTTATATTTTACATTTATTAATATTCAATATATATATAAAAGAGTTAATATAATAAAATAATAATTAAATATGTCAAAAATAACTTTATTTGAAGATAGTTTTAACTATGAGTTATTTTGGTCTCTTTTTTAGAATGAAATCTTTGAGTTTGCAGTAAGGTGAGATTTTAATAAATGTTTGTAAATCCTAGATTTTGAATGATTTTAACAAATGCTAGATTCAATAAGATAAGATTTAAAATAAATTTAAGAATATCATGATTAAAAAATTGAATTAAAAGATTCATGAGCTTGATTCGGTAATGCCATATAAAAAGATGTCATCACAATATACATGGTGATTTGTTGGAAGATTTCGGAACCAATGGGTCGGAAGAAGCCGAGTAGTTCTCGAGGTGGAGATGATGAGCAACCACCTGCTGCGTCATCTCTCGTTGGTGCTGAATCCAAGAAGAAAGCTGTCCAAAGTGATGAAGAAGATAAGTACTCCATAAATACTGAGGAAGAGAAAGTTGTTATCACTGGGAAGAAGAAGAGTAATAAGAAGGTTACGCAGAAGCATGATGACGACGATGATTTTACTGAGGCTGTTCCCGAGAATGGTTTTGTAGGGAAGAAGAAGAAGTCCAAAGGTAAGAACAGAGGTGGCTCTGTTAGCTTTGCCCTGCTTTCTGGTAAGGAGGAAACGGATGATAATGAATCTAATGGGGACAAAGATGATGAGCCAGTTATAAGTTTTACAGGTAAGAAGAATGCGTCTAACAAGGGTAAAAAAGGCTTTGCGGTTTCAGCTTTTGATGCCCTTGGTGGTGATAAGGATGACGAGGAAGTGGATGGAGATGAGGAACAAGTTTCACCTATCACTTTCTCTGGTAAGAAAACGAGGTCCTCCAAATCTTCTAAGAAGACCACTAATAAAGTTGCTTTGCCTGACGAGGAAGAAGGGACAATGGGAGACGAAGAGAGCCTCGAAATCACGTTTTCCGGTAAAAAGAAGGGCAGCATTGTTTTGGCCTCACTAGGTGATGACTCAGTTGCCGACGAAACTAGTCAAGCTAAAACTCCTGATACTAAGAGTGTGGAGGTTATAGAAACTGGAAAGATCAAGAAAAAGAAGAAGAATAAGAATAAGGTTGCAAGGACATTAGAGGAAGAGGATGATTTGGACAAACTTCTTGCAGAACTTGGAGAAACCCCTGCTGCTGAAAGACCTGCTTCATCGACACCCGAAGTAGAGAAAGTTCAAGCTCAGCCTGGGCCAGTTGCACCTGTAGAGAATGCTGGTGAGAAGGAGGGTGAAAAAGAGACTGTTGAGACTGCTGCAGCGAAGAAAAAGAAAAAGAAGAAGGAGAAAGACAAGGAAAAAAAAGCAGCTGCTGCAGCAACCTCTTCTGTAGAGGCTAAGGAGGAAAAACAAGAAGAATCAGTTACTGAGCCACTACAGCCGAAGAAGAAGGATGCAAAGGGTAAAGCAGCAGAGAAGAAAATTCCTAAACATGTTAGAGAGATGCAAGAGGCTCTTGCACGGCGGCAAGAAGCAGAAGAGAGAAAAAAGAAGGAAGAAGAAGAAAAATTAAGGAAGGAGGAAGAGGAGCGCCGCAGGCAGGAAGAGCTTGAGGCTCAGGCTGAGGAGGCTAAGCGTAAGAGAAAGGAAAAGGAAAAGGAGAAACTGTTGAGGAAGAAGCTAGAGGGCAAGCTTCTAACAGCAAAGCAAAAGACTGAAGC
>Ga0041059_1001604_pt1 | contig 17756 bp, 17 predicted proteins | sample AraColnosormetaG_FD_56232 | JGI IMG/M metagenome (GOLD analysis project Ga0041059, IMG submission 56232) | Arabidopsis roots microbial communities from North Carolina, USA - Col MF nosort | ecosystem: Host-associated > Plants > Roots > Unclassified | place: USA: North Carolina | collected...
TTTTTTTTTTTTTAATAAATGCCTCGAGCTATGAACCTTTTTTTTCTTTCTAACAGATATATATAAAATTACCATCGCATAGAGCATAGTGTTTATTGACTTGTCATAGTCAAATCATCACTAACCATCGCCATTGACGACGATCTCTCTTTCTGTTCATCGCTGACATTTTCAACACTGTTTCTCTACCTTTTTTTTGTCAACTTTATCGAAGAAACATGTCGTTGAACCAGGGGAGGAATACATGTATGCCCAAAAATGTTTCTCTATCCATTTCAGTTACAATTTGTGTTTTCAAAAAAGTAATAAAATTCATCTGTAAATAACTTATTTGGTTTAACTATGAAGAAAGTATACAGAAGAAAAAGTATAAAGGCTTTCGAAACAAAGAAAACGGAAGTTCAACTTAACTTGCACAAGACGCAACAACAGCATCGACGACACCAACATCGTGAAACAAGGACATTTTACTAATCGCGAGAGCTTCCCCAAACAACGATGCCCTCGTTGATTTCTCTATCTGAACCTCAACAAAATCCCCAATTCCAGGATTCCTCTTCAGATCATCACCATCAAGAAGACACGCTTTATCAAACAGAGGCTTCGTGACAAACGAAACTCTGTGTCCTTTATCAGTTTTTCCAATGAGTTCTGTCTCAGGCGCTCTCTTGTTTGGTCCTTCGACGAGAACTAACTGAGTTGATCCTACCTGAGAGTCATAACACGGACCTGTTGTTTCGCGGAATGCGTCGATGAGTTCTGTTAAACGTCTCTGTTTCACCTCCTCTGGAACGTCGTCTGTGTAGTTGCGATGAGCATGTGTCTTTTCTCTCATGCTGTATGCAAACATATACGCCATATCGTATCCAACTGCTCTCACCAAGCTTAGGGTTTCTTGATGCTCTTCTTCAGTTTCTCCACAGAAGCCTATCAAGATACACAATTGCCTCTTTTGTATCAGACAAGTTACATCAAGATTCTAAGTAAACCGATTCTAAGACAAGTTACATAAAGATTTTGAGTAGGCTTACCAGTTATAAAGTCGCTGGTTATAGCCACATCTGGTATAATACTCCGAATCTTTTTAACAAGATCCAAATAAGCTTCTCTGGTGTAACCTCTACGCATTTGTTCTAGTATTCTGCTATTACCAGATTGTGCAGGAAGATGGATGAGATTGCAGATATTATGTCTATCTCTCATCAAATACAGCAACTCGTCAGGGTAATCTTTAGGATGAGGCGATGTAAACCTAAACCGCATCTCTGGAAACTCTACAGAGAGTCGGTCCAAGAGATCAGCAAATCGCAAACCCATGTTTTTAACTTTACACCGGCTCGAGAATCCCTCACTGTATTCCCAGTTAGCACCTGACTCACGATCAGCTGAATCATCGTTATAGCTGTTCACATTTTGCCCTAAAAGCGTAACTTCTTTCACACCCGATTCCCACAACTCCCCAACCTCGCGGATTATAGATTCTACAGGACGTGATCGCTCTCTGCCTCTGGTAAACGGAACAATGCAGAAAGCACACATGTTGTTGCAGCCTCTCATAACAGAAACAAAAGCGGTAATTGAGTTTTCAGAGATTCGGACAGGGGATATGTCAGCATAAGTCTCTTCTAGAGAAAGAAGAGTGTTGATTCCTTTTTGACCATAGTCTACTTCTTCCAATAGCCTCGGGAGATCTCTATAAGCATCAGGACCACAAACAACATCAACCATTTTATCAGAATCTAGAATCTTGTCCTTTAATCTTTCAGCCATACATCCCAAAACAACAACTTTAGGAGGTTTGAGAGATTTTGCTCTTCCTGTAGCAGCATTTACTTTCCATTCTCGTTTTAAGAACCAAAAGTAGTTAAGTCTTTGCCATACTCTTTGCTCTGCATTTTCTCTGATAGCACAAGTGTTTACGAAAATGACTTCTGCGCTCTCAGGATCCGTCACTACTTCTTTATAACCAGAGTTTTTCATTATCGCAAGGACTATCTCCATGTCGTTTATGTTCATCTGACATCCATATGTTTCGTGATAAATCCGACCTTTTGATGCAATGTCAGAATCTAGTGTGCTTCTAAGAGCAAGAATGAATCCGAAAAGAAAAGTATTAGCATCTATATAAGCTATACAGCACAATCCACAATTTGAGAGTAATCGCTTGTAAAAGATAGAACTGTGACTAACATAATCTTCTACAATCTATGGATTGATGAGCAAAGAGATTGACTTTAATGGTTCCTGGAACTTAATTAGCACTCTGATTCCTTAAATTTCTAAACTTTAGGTTCTCTAACCAATGGCCAACACCAATTAAGTTATAAAAAGAACAATGGGGTTTGAAAAACAGAGGACTTACTCAGATTCAGTTTCGGGAGTGGTAAGAGAAGCGTGTGCTTGAGCGTTGGAGACGAACTGGTGGAGGCTTGGACCATCAAACTTACCGGAACTAGCAATTTGAGAAATAGAGAAGCTTCTAGAAAGATTTAAGGAAAATCCCTTCTTCCTATTGATCGGTTTCTGTGTGAGACGATGGGTGCTGCTACGGCAACGAGGGAGAAGAGCAGAGGAAGAAGATGAAGAAGCATGGGTTGCTTTTGAGGAGAGGAATCTAAGAGCGAAACAACGTTGTGTAGAGGCTTTGAAACAGAGAGAGCAACCATGAGGGTTACTGAGGATTGAGGAGAGAGACGAGAGAGAAGAAGACGCCATTGGAGAGATTGAGGAGCTCCAAAGTCTCCACCACAACAACGGAAGGCTCTCTCAAGCTTAGGGATTTTACAAAATCTACTCCACAATAAAACGCAGCGTTTAGTTATCCAAACTCAGGGGTAATATTGACATTCGCTCTCAGCTTCTGCTTTATCGCTTTTAACGAACATTTTGTTGGTAAGAACGAAGAAGACGTGGAGAAGTAGAAGAATGATGATGCAGAAATTGAGAAGATCGGGGGAGTTCATAAGATTTGGATGCAAATCTCTAATTAGTAGCCGACCAAACAAGGACTCAGTGTCACGTTCTGTGTCAGGTTTGATCTCCAATTTGACTTTTGTAATTAGATTGAGAGATCAGAGATGGAAAAAAATTGACTTTGCTTTTGTAATTAGAATGAGAGATGAAAAAAATTGAACTTTGCTTTTGTAATTAGATAAAAAAATATTGATCTTTTCTTTAGAAACTTGACATTTTAGGATAAGATTATTTTTATTTTGGATATGTGTATCTTATTGGTTGAATTATGGGTTTAGGCTTTGTGAATCACTACAAATCAAAAGGCAAGCTTTTTGAGCTAAGTGATGGGAACTATAAGACAGAGCTTCATCATCCATGTATTAGTAGAAATGTGGGGATGCTTCTTCAGCAGTATAAGTGTTTTGGATCATCAGCAGCTTCTTTAATTCAGAGAAACCCTTTGTTTTCGTCGTTGGATTCGAAAGATGTTAGCTACTTTAAGGAGATATTAGGTGAAAAAAACGTGGTTGAAGATAAAGAAAGGCTTGAGACTGCTAATACAGATTGGATGCATAAGTACAAAGGATCTAGTAAGCTGATGCTCTTGCCCAAGAATACACAAGAGGTGTTTTATTTCTCTCTAGTCTCTACCGTATTACTTTGTTTGGATTGCGATGACTATTTGTGTTAAACATAGATTATTTTTAATGCAGGTGTCTCAGATACTTGAGTACTGTGATTCGAGGCGTTTAGCAGTTGTTCCTCAAGGAGGAAACACTGGTCTTGTTGGTGGAAGTGTGCCTGTCTTTGATGAGGTTCTATACTGTTTCTCTACTCATGTTGATTGGTGACTGTCAAAAATCTTGGATAGGTAGTGTAGAAAAGCGAGCAAAGAAAATTTTCAGGAATGTGAGAGATATACCGAAAGAAATGAAATCATAAACGTGACTAATTTGTGGCATCTTTTCAGGTGATCGTCAATGTTGGTCTGATGAACAAAATCTTATCTTTTGATGAGGTAATTGGCAATCTTATATTTAGATCAACTGCTGCTTCATTGTTACTTTGAGCAATATAATTATATACTTGATGATGATACGATGCTCTATCTTCAGGTTAGTGGCGTCTTGGTGTGTGAAGCAGGATGCATATTAGAAAATCTGGCAACTTTCCTTGACACAAAAGGGTAATAGAACCATGTCTTCGTACCTTCTTTTAGCAACAATGAACTGAAAATTAATAGAAGAGTGTTTCATTATTACTCAACTAGCTCGGTTGTTTTGTCAGATGTAGCAACATAAATTTATGCTTCCTCAGTTTTATTATGCCTCTAGACTTAGGTGCAAAAGGAAGCTGTCATATCGGTGGAAATGTTTCAACTAATGCTGGTGGTTTGCGTCTAATCCGTTATGGCTCACTTCATGGAACTGTATTGGGTAATGACTTACAGTTTTAGTTACTTTCGATCCATCTGAAAACATTTGGATTTCATGTTCTCATCATTTTTATTTTCTTCATCTCAGGTCTAGAAGCTGTCACAGCAAATGGCAACGTGCTTGACATGCTTGGAACTTTACGCAAAGACAATACTGGGTACGACTTAAAACATTTGTTTATTGGTAGGTATTATATTGGCTTGTGCTTGTACAATGATTTCAAGTATCACTTCATCAGCAAAATAGACTAAATCATCTTGATTTTTTCTCTTTACTGGTTTCCACAGGTAGTGAAGGATCACTTGGTATTGTAACTAAAGTTTCTATTCTCACACAACCAAAATTGTCTTCTGTAAATTTAGCCTTCATTGCTTGCAAAGATTATCTCAGCTGCCAGGTTTAATACAATTTCTTTTGTACTCCTGTAATTGAATTCTATCTACAGAGGAGATAGTGCGTGAACTGTTATCTCTCATTGTGTTTCCTTTGTTTGCAGAAACTTCTTGTTGAAGCAAAGAGAAATCTTGGAGAGATACTCTCGGCTTTCGAGTTTCTTGATAACAATTCCATGGATTTGGTAAGCTTTTAGGAAGTTACTAATAGGAACTGTTTGCATTCCTGACACTTTATCTTGTGCACAAGGCTTTGATTTTGCTAAACCCTTTCTGTTTTTAATTCATTCAACAGGTACTGAACCACCTAGACGGTGTACGTAATCCAGTTTCCTCTTCGGAGAACTTTTATATTCTGATCGAGACAACAGGGAGTGATGAAACTAATGACAGGTATTGAGAATTTTCTGGTCTTTCTGTGACTTTCACAATTTTCCAGTACCATTTAAATGAATTCTAAGTATTTCAGATCCCTTGAGAGAGTTTTTGTCTGATTCAAAAACTAATGCAGGGAGAAGCTTGAAGCTTTCCTGTTGAAGTCACTGGAAAAAGGTTTAGTTTCTGATGGTGTAATCGCTCAAGACATTAACCAGGCATCCTCATTTTGGCGCATACGAGAGGTAAAACACTTGAGAGTTATTTCCTCTGAAAAAGCTTGATGGTACACGACGAATAAAGTCATAATCATAACCCTGCAGGGTATAACAGAGGCGTTACAGAAAGCAGGAGCTGTTTACAAGTATGACTTATCCTTACCGGTTGAAGAAATTTACAATATTGTTAACGATCTTCGAGGGAGATTAGGTAAGATATATATCAATACATTGTCTCCTAATTACTTGAAACCGAAAGATTCAATGAAAACTGCAACCAAATATGCAATGCTTCAGGTGACTTAGCAAATGTTATGGGATATGGTCACCTTGGAGACGGAAATCTACATTTAAACATCTCAGCCGCGGAATATAACGATAAGGTAAAATTCTGATATCCATATGAAACATTCCAAGATGTTCAAGTGATCATTCATTCACTCTTTTCTTGCAGCTTTTAGGTTTGATAGAGCCTTATGTCTATGAGTGGACATCAAAGCACCGTGGAAGCATCAGTGCGGAACATGGATTAGGTGTAATGAAAGCTAATGAAATCTTCTACAGCAAATCACCCGAAACTGTAAGTTAACAACAAACAACGTATGGAAACTATGTATAGAACTATCGTGTCACTCTATTCTTACCGGAATATAATATTATGCAGGTTGCATTAATGGCTTCCATTAAAAAGTTGCTGGACCCAAAGGGAATTCTCAACCCTTACAAAGTTCTTCCTCACTCTCTCTTCTCCAACTAAGGTAAAAGATTATTATGCTTTATGATTACGCACCGAAATTATTGAAAGCATCTATCTTTCTATCTATGAATGCTCTTCCAACGTCAAAAGTGAAGAATCATCATCTTTTACTTTGGAATCATTGACATTCTTTTTTCGGCGAATGCAAGGGTGGTGATGAGATGATTCTTCAAACAGGAATTTGGAACATGAGCAGCCAAGTTTGAGCGATATGATTGATGCAAAGGAACAAAAATACAAGTGCTGATTAAAAAGTCTTTAAACTCAAAAGTGTATATGCTTCGCTTCTTCTTCTTTGTTGTTGTTGTTGTTGTTACCTTGTTTTAATATCTTTTTAGTAAAGGATAAGAAAGAATCTAAACCTATTGATCTTACGTGTATTTAAAGTTAAAATTTGCAGTGTATGTAGACCAAAACTCGAAAAGATAATCTATAATAATAGTATTTTCAAGAATCTTCACATAATATCTTTCTATTCTTGGAATTTCTGTTGTAATGGATTTTCTTATTTTGTTCACAAAAAGACTTTATTTTTATTTTTCCCCATAGTTCTGTTTTTACTTCATGTATTACCTTTCTTTAATGTCTTACTAGGAGAAACCAGATCGGTCAGATAAACCGGAATAATATCTGGTCCGATTGATTTGTATAAGTCTAACTAACTTCTCTAATTTAAGAGATAAGCTATAGATTTTAACATATTTGTTCTAAGTTCTACCAAGTATATATTCTTCTGAGACCTAAGTTGGACCTAACTAGATAGGAATATAAGATCCGTATTACCATAGTTCATAGACCATAGTTTCCATGGAACAAATGTGTACAAGTTTTGGTTTAAGGTGAAGCCAATGCATACAACAACATCATGCATCATAATTGTAATTATGACTAGTCAGTTTTGATATATAATCAAGTTGCTTACAACTTTTGTAACCATCGATCCATTCAAAATAATCAGAAGGACAAGGGCAATAAGACAATGAAAGCAATATATCATCGCTAAAAATCCAAGGCATCGTTGAATGATGGATCCATAAACCGGAAATAAATTAAAATAATGTTACAAGCCAACTTTTACCTGATGCATGTATCAATTCTTATTTTTGGTTAATATCAATAATATGCATGCATCAGTTTGGTTATCCTAAAATTTACATAACTCAGATATTCATAATGGTATGAGATTTTTAATTTAAGAAATTTGGTTTTCCGAAATAGATATTGGAATGTTTTATGATAATATTCCTAACTGGTTTGATCATGATCGCGAGAGTAGCAAAAGCGTGTAAGATTCGCTTCTCCAACACAAGTGGAAAGTCCCGGATTAAAGAGAGCCGACACAATAAAAACGACGTCGGATTGATGACTGGACATAGACCCAAACGCTTTAGACACATTGCAAAGATGATAAGACACTATAAAAAGCTCACTGGATATGGCTAAGGAGACAAAACACACACAATCTCTCTCTCTCACACTCACTGTAATAAACACAAATGACGAGTTCTTCTGAATCAACTCGCAAGGTTGGTTAATTGTTTCTTTAACTAAATATAACAGTACCTTTTTGGTTATAATTCCATTGTTGTCTTTGGTTTGATCATCTCTCTCTTGTTCTTACTATGTTAGGGTCTGACCAAAATCGCCACGAACCGGTTGCAGAAAGAGTTCATGGAGTGGCAAACCAATCCTCCTTCTGGTTTCAAGCACAGAGTCTCTGATAATCTCCAACGGTACATAATCATTTTATTGTCTTTCCTTCGAATATTGATAATCGGTGATGTAATGTTGAATTGTTGGTGTAAACAGATGGATCATTGAAGTGCATGGAGTTCCAGGAACTCTTTACGCCAATGAAACTTACCAACTTCAAGTTGAGTTCCCTGAGCATTATCCTATGGAAGCTCCACAGGTTCGTCCTCTAACTCCTTTTGTTAATACTTAACGATACTTAATCATCGCATCAATCTCATAACCCGATGGTTCCACATATAAAACAGGTTATCTTTCAGCATCCAGCTCCACTTCATCCTCATATTTACAGCAACGGTCACATTTGTTTAGGTAAGTACATACAAACACAATGACTCACTCTGTTTCAAAGTCCAATGACAAGACCCTTCTATGTGTTCTTTTGATTATGCAGATGTCTTGTATGATTCGTGGTCACCGGCGATGAGACTAAGTTCCATCTGTCTCAGCATTCTCTCAATGCTCTCCAGCTCATCCGTGAAGGTTTGTGTGTTTTATCTTCTTCTCATATTTCAAAGGCTTTCACAGAATAATCTTCTTCTTATGATGTTTATTGTTCTCTCCTTACAGCAAAAGCCGAAAGACAATGACCATTACTTGAAAAACTGCAAACATGGAAGATCTCCCAAAGAAACTAGGTGGCGTTTCCATGACGATAAAGTATAACATCTCCTATAATATTGTGATTACAAACGAATTGTAAGATCTCAGGTCGAGTTCTTGATCTGTTGCTATCTTTAAAACAAGAACAGCTTCTTTCTACAGTTTAACCATACGAAAAGCTTGAGCATAAAACTTGAAAATTTGGAAATAACATGATTCATTATTATATGAAAGAAATCATCAACTGTTAGTACAAACCAAGAACTGAGAGAATGATTGATCCAAAGAAGAGAGAACTTTGCTTCTAACAAGCCTTCGTGTATATTTGATAGAAGACAAAAATCTGTTTCTATCTCTAAAGAAAAGAGCTGCTGATGACTTTCCATCACATCTTACATTTGTAATAAACACTAGGAAGGACTACTCAGCAGAAGCTTCATTTGTTCTTGCTCATGCTCCATTTTAATAACACCTGCAATGTCAAAACCTAAAGCTTAAGCATATGAAGCAAACACGAATCATACAGATGCTAGAATACCTACTAAAAGTGTTTATAGACCAAGCAATTTCACATGTTTCCCAATAGACTACAAAAGCTATTCTAATTGCTCTTGCTCTGTACATTTCGACAAGAAACTTCAAAGGCCCTTCATGAAACTCAACGTCAAGCTCAGAACTTTACTCCCCTTACAAAAACAAAGCAAGCAACTTTATGCAATTCCAGAATCAAATTAATGTTCATTTCCAATTCTCAAACCTAATAAGCACTAACAATTCAACACCAAGCTCACACAATCTCAAAGCTTGTTTATTCCCATAATCAAACAAACTAAAGCTAGCTAATCCATCTGCTTAGGAGCAATCGAAAGTATAGAGGTACCTAAAAATGGTCACTCCATAGCAACTTTAGCTCCAACAGCCTTCAACTTCTCAATGATCTTCTCTGCTTCTTCCTTACTAACTCCTTTCTTCAACAATGTTGGAGCTTTCTCCACCAAATCTTTCGCTTCCTTCAACCCCAATGCCGTAATCGTTCTCACTTCTTTAATCACCTTTATCTTCGACACTGCATCGTACGCTTGAAGCATCACATCAAACGCAGTCTTTGCTTCCTTCTTCTTCTCTTTCCCTTCTCCGCCGGCGGATTTACTAGCTCCAGATCCCGGTAATGACATCCCTGGCATCATCGCCGCCATCACAGGCAATTCACTGATGTTTAGCTTCTGCCTAAGGATCTCAGTAAGATCCATTGTTTCCAAAAGAGTGAGATTCGATAGCTCATTGACGATTTTGGACACGTTCTCCGATTGCGTCGCCGGAGATGAGTAGCTCCGAGATTGGATCGTGAATAATTGAACGGAACTTGAGCGTGTCTCGGTGGATTTCAAAACTCGTGAGAAGTGAGAGGAGATGATTCGCAGATTCCTCATAGTTTTCACTCTCTATCGAATTGATCTTAGCTTCGTTGAGAATTCATGTCAGTGCATCTGAAGCTGAAATGTGAGAAGAAAGCATAAACCCTAACTAGTGGGATGTGAAATGGGCCTTTATGGGCCTATCAGTTTTAAGATTTAGTGTTTTCTGAATTCATAAATTATTAGGTTCGGTTAGGCCCAATAATAGTTTAAAGTTTATAATTTCAAAATATTTCCTCGTACAAGTTTTATAAATTTCAAACTTATGTCTTAACACAACGCAAATAACACGAAATAAAACTTCCAAATGACAGAATTGAAAAAAACAAACAAAACACACTCCAAAGTAAAAGTAAATGTCTCACATTTGTTCCACAAGATATAAGAAGAGTTTTCTTGTTTCAATCAAGAGTTAATCTTCCTGCAATTCTTCCTGATTTCGCCACTAGAACCTGTCAAGGGAGAGATATTTCCCATCTTGATCATCGATTCCGCAAATTGCTCAAAAAACTCTCCTTGATCTTCTGCATACTTCTTCACAAGCTCTCTCGATTTCTCGTTACTGCTGAACAGAACTTGGTCCGAGTTCAACAACCCCTTGTTCTCTATCAAGTTCTTGAAGTAGCTGTTGTCGAAGCTCGCGGCGCTGATGATGTCTAGCACCGAGAGAATCTGGTCCCCACCGGATTTTGGACACCGTTGGCGCAAGTTAGCAGCGAAGGATTGTTCCAATGTCATGTCTGGACTGCCGTTTCCGGACTGGTTGTACAACCTCTGTCTGAAACTCGTGCATCTCGAGAATCCGATTGTGTGACTACCTGAGATAACATTTGAGAAGTGTGGTGGCTTGAGAAGCAAGTAATGTATAATGGATTTTTTTTAATTGTGTTCCATGTGTGTGAAGCAAGAAACTGTGATAGAGTGACGAAAGCTTACCGGAGAGAGCGACAAGGTCAGTGATATCAAGTCCTTGACGGTTAAACTTAGATAGAATGGTCTGGAAAGTGTTGTTTGGTGCAGGGATGTTGTTGTTCGATTGACTCAAGCTTGCACTTCTTGAATCTCTTCTTCCCAATGGAACAACCCAACTTGGTCCACCGGTCTAAACCAAAAACCAACCGAGTTAGCTGATGTTTCAGTTTTGGTTCGAGAAAATAGAGATTGTGGAGGAAACTTACAAGAACAGAGGAGTCTCTAGCGGCTAGGGTAAGAACATCAGCGCAAGAAACAGTTCCAGGGCATTGTTTCTCCAGTTCAGCTTTGATTTGGTCAACTACGTCAAACCCACGAGCTGATTTGCTGTTAGGGTTTGAGTTTTTCTCAGTCGCTACCCTTCCACTGCTGTCTAGAAGCAAAGAGCCATCACAACCCTACATTTCACAGTTACCTTGTTTAGCAAGTAAACTTAAAACAACATAAAATGTTGAAACGTAAAAGAAATTAACTAAACCTGAACGAAACAGTCGTGGAAATGAAGTCTCAACAAGGAAGCAGCCATACGTGTCTCTCTAGCAACAGCTTTAGCTACAACTGATCTCACGATCTCATTGACTTGTGGGCATGAATGGGCGTAATAACCCGGGAAAAGTTTGCCTCCATAGCTCTTGTCGCAGAGACAGAGAGGGACAAAGCAGATGAGAGAAAGAAGAAGGAGAAAGCTCGTGAGTCTTGCCATTACTTTCAACAAGAAGATGAGGAAATGAGAAGACTTTGTGGTGAGTGATATGAAATAAGAGGGGAAGAAGAACGTATTTATAGGAAAAGACTTGGAAGAATAAGAAACGGAGTTGGTATTAGCTAAATTGGGATGAAGATAAATAATCAAGGGAAATGCAAACAATTAAAAATTGTAAAAACTTATTGGAGAAAAAGAAGATTAAAAGAGACTAATGCTTGGGTTTGGTACCCAGCATTGCATGCTAAGTTTGACTAATAAACCTTTTTTGGTTTAATTAACTAAAATTAATTTGACTTTGGAGACTTGGAGAGGTAAAAGCAAAGCAAACTGAGTTTTTAATATTTAGACTTTATATTTTTATCCATATTTTAACGACTCATAACAATAATTTGAAGAATAAGCTTCTTTTTCCCTAGGAATATATAAATATTGGAATTTTCTAAACATAAAACCATACAGATATATGTGTTCAATATTGATGTTTAATTTGATATAATTTCTGACTTTCTGACTTCTTCAAAGAAAGATGGAGAGTAACTAAACCACCTCTTACGGTCGACAATCATGATCACTAATAGTAATTATTTTTCCTACTAGAAATGAAAAATCAGTTTTCTTGTCAATTTAGATCTTAACATGATAATATATCTCAAGATCAGAATCGTAGGGAATAGGGATGTTTTAATCAACTTGGTTTGATCTAGAAGTATCGATATTTTTGTTTTATTTTCGGAAGGTGAGAGTAAGAGACTAACTTTCACTGATAAATCCTTTTGTAGAAGTAAGATAAAAAGCGAGGTAACCAAGTATGAATAGAATAAACAGATCATTTTTCAAGAAAGTAATAACCAATATAAAGCCTAGATTAAACTAAATTCTAAAAGAGGAATGCGAAAAAACAATATTACTTTTTGCAAAAGGACTTGGTTAATAATATCCACAAAACCTTAGACAAAGTCCAAGTCTTTTTTTTGTCTTAGTGAGAAAGGCAAGAGAGTAGGAAGAGATTCTAACCACTCCCTTGACAAAAATATGTTTCAATCTTTGTTGACTTTATAACGATACTCTTGTTCTTGTAACCTAAGCAAAGAAAGAACTCTTGTTTGCTTTGTCTTTTTCTATCATAGCACATGAATCTGGTGAAAACAACATTCTCACGGTGAAGCTATTAACTTTTTGACCTCTTTCTAGAAGGTAGAAAATAAACATACAAAGCAAAATCCAGAAATCGCAGATCACAAGCGTGCCATACCATGGCTTGAAACAGTACCTCTTGTGAGGCACTTGACAAAATTAGATCGCACCATATGTTCTTTCACTTGGTCTCTGTGTTGTTGTCGCTTGAGTAGAAGATGCGGAAGAGCGGTCCCATGAGACTTCATTGGCAAAAGCATTGTTGATGTCTTCAGTTCTTGAGTAGCTTTGTCCACTTCCACTCACCTGTTTATCAAGACCAAAATCAATTAGCTTACATAGCATTTGTCTCTTGAGAGATCCATAAATTGTAACCAAAGACCACAGTGAGCTTTCTCTTAGATTTTGCATAAATGGAATCCTTTTGAGTTTTCTTGTAATACTTACAGTTTCTAGTAAGCCCGATAGAAGTGACATCCCCGGCAATGCATCAGTTCCACGCTGCATCCATACGAGTACATCAGTGATTGAGTGTGTGTATATCACGTGAGAGAATAATTAGAGAATGGAAGTGGAATTGTAGAAAGATATGAAGATTACCACACGCTCTACTCTTGTTTTATAAATAAAGCCCCCACAGCAGAAAAGTGCAGATGCAACGAGGAATCTGATCAGAAGAAACACACCAGAACACAATGAGTTGAGTTTATTCTTCAGTTATATGTCCGCATGGAAGATCACAAAGCATTACTTACACGCAGGAAAAAACTCCAAATATAGCCCATCCTTTCGCTGATCCTCCTTCGTTACCTTGATTGTATTCTGAAATGATATCAAGCAATGGAAATATTTAGCTCAAGGGGAATGCCTTGTGGATGATCAAGCCGAGTCTATAATAAGCTCACCGCAGAGTTTTGTAAGGAAAAACTGAACAGGATCATAACCATCCACTGGGATGGTGACATTGACTTCATATGGAGTTCGCCGAGATTTCTCACCTTTGAAATTTCCAGGAGAAAAAAAGTAAAGGTTACAGATTAAGTAACAACAAAGATCAAAGGCACAATGCAAAAAGTAAGATAACAGGAATTATTACAATTCCAATCCAGTACTAAAGTTGACGGTGATAAAGTTGTTGGATGATTCCCAGTCAAGGAAGAACCAGCTATCTTAACATCAAGACCATTCTCTGGGGAAACCTTGATGATAGGCTTCCCTACCAATGTTGAAAGAGAAGCAATTGCAGTCATATAGAGAGTGAGATGAGTCTGCTCGGTCTTGAAGCTACAAATCAGAAACACTTCAGGATGTAAATACACAGCAACTCAAACATGAACAAACAAAGTTCTTGATTTCATACCTAAACTCACGACGGGGCTTATCAAATCCAAACTGTGTCATCCCATTATAGATCTGCAGGTGAAAAATCCAATTTTAAGTTTATGTTCAGTTTGAAGAAAAAGCTGTAACCAGAAAATTGGGATTGTTCGTTTCTTACAATTTCCCATGAGCGAGGATGCAAACCGACTGTAAATCCCTTAAACACCCGCGGACCAGGTTTCTCACATGGAATAGCCAAGTCGACAGTAACTCTGGACCAGTGGGAAAGAGCAGGAATTCGTTGTAAGAACAATCGACTATACCAAGAGACAATAGACAATAGTAGCAGACAGACCTACAAGTTGAATCTTGGGTGACACTACATATGCATCCAAGTCCACCTGATATAGGAAAAGAAAGAATAAAAATGAATAGCTTTCCAAGAATTGGAAGCATTTTGGATGTTGATGAAGCAAAACAAACAAAAAAGAACCAGAAGCAAACACACCTTTACACCGTCCATCACTACAGTTCCCACAAATAATATTAACCTGAAAAAACATAGAAACCATACTCAAAAGACAAGAACCACAAAAAAGCTCAAAAAGTAAAAACTCTTGTGTAGATGATATCTAACCTGTGCTGTACGTCCAAGTTTGTCATAACTCTGTTCACAATTTGACAGGTCGCCATGGTAAAACCCCTATATTTATATATACTAACAAATGAATCCATGTTCCGAGGATAATATCATAATACTAGTCTACCAAATGCAACAATTGGTTCTGATGCCTGATCCCAAAGAGCAAAGCAAAGAAGTGAAAGCTCTTACTTGCACGAAATCGAAATTTTCAGAACTAGAAACAAAGTAGCTTAACGGGTCAAATCGTCCAAAATCAACATATCCCTGCACGCAAGAAAACGCACATTAGTGGAATCTAGAGTAGAAACAAAAAGCTTTTGAATTTGATGATATAGAAATATTTTACCGCCTGCCCTCTTGTTTCCACATCCTTGCAAAATCTAACCACCAAATCAAATTCCTGCATCAAAAAACACATACCAACTCAACCCCAAAGTCCTTAAAACTAACTCTCAACACTAAAAAATGAGAAACATATACACAACCTTGCCATCATATTCAAATGGATGACCGATCCAGCTGCTCTGATCAAACCAAGTTAAAGGAAGCAGCTTTACAAGACACGAAATCAAACCAATGCAACAAAAAGCAAACTTTTTTACTAAGAATTGATCCTAAGCTTTAATAAAATAGAAAGAGGATACAAAATCGACAAGACGACTTGAATTGTCGAGAGCGTAGCAATTAGAATCAGGTACAGGTACAGACGCAGCACCAATTACAAAAGCTGCAGCATTTCCCAAAAGATAAAATTTCAAAAGCTCAAAAATTCGAGAGAGGGCAAATTCGTGCGACGAGGATTTTTACCAGATATGAAGAGAAATAGAATGAAACTATGCTCTCTTGATGGTATCTGCATAGTTAATAGCTGGAACTCGGGTCTTCGTCGTCTCCGACTCGGATTTTTGATTATTCTATCAATAAGGGAACAAAGACGACTGGAACCATCTCGCCGGCAGATTCCGATTTGCGACGGATCATATCACTGAAGAGAGAGTCAAAACCTTCTCCATAGTTCCGAAGGTCTCTCATACGAGGGGAGTAAACCGGATCCGGTATAAATCAAATAACCAGACCAAATTTCAATAACCGAAAGTCTACTTTGACGCATACATCTCAATGACATTCCGCACAAAACAACGTAACAAAGAAACATGGAAGACGAATACAAGTTACCACAAACTAAAGTTATAAACAAGTGTTAGAGAGATGATTTTACAAAATATTGATTTAAGCTCGGGGGAGGTAATGAAGCATCTCTTCCCACATCATCTCCCTGATCATATCTCCTTCCATGTTCTCATCTATCTCCAAACTACTGACCGGAACATTTTCCGACGGGTTACATTCCGGTTCCAACAGTCCCTCCATGTAGGGGTGTAAAAGCGCATCGCTGACCGATATTCTCTTGGTTGGATCAAACACAAGCATCCTCTGTAACAAATCTATCGCCAGCGGATTTGCGTGCGGGTAAATATGAGAAAAGTGAGTACCCTTTGAGAAAGGAAGAGACTTTATAAATCTCCTAGCTTTCTGGTTATCTATGAACTGGAGATCCCAGTCTTGTTGGCTACCAACAACATTTATGATTAGCTTTAGTTGGTTGAGACATTCTGTTCCCGGGAATATCGGTTTTCTTCCAAGAATCTCTGCGAATATGCATCCTACCGACCAAACATCAATGGAGGTTCCGTAGTTATCACAACAGAGAAGAAGCTCAGGTGCTCGGTACCAACGAGTGACCACATACTCTGTCATAAACTGTTCATAAGTTCTCGCAAGCCCGAAATCACAAATCTTTAGATCACAATTAGCATTCACTAAGAGATTCCCTGGCTTTAAATCGCGATGAAGGATGTTTGCTGAGTGAAGATACTTCAATCCTCTTAGCAACTACAATGTCGACAAAAAGATACAATTCAATCATCAAACCAAAGCTTAACAAGAGAAACAGAAAATGTATCGAACCAACGTACCTGAAACAAGAAGTACTTGCAGTGATCATCGGAGAGAGACTGAGAGGATTTGATGATCTGATTCAAATCAGAATCCATAAGCTCATAGACCAAATAAACATCTCTGAAGCTGTACCTGTGAGTAGGCAGCATAACATCCTTAAGGGAGATAACGTTTTCGTGTCTCACATGCCTTAAAAGCTTAAGCTCTCTCAATGTTCTCAAAGCATCGATGCGATTCTCAAACACATTGTGGATCTTCTTAATAGCAACTCTCTCATTGGTTTCGCTGTTGATTGAAGAACAAACCACACCATAAGCTCCTCTTCCAATCGGCTTAATCGGAACATACTTAGTGTCGATTTCGAATAATGTTTGCCACATCGTGTAGTAATGTTTCCCTTCTTGTCTTATCCCATTTGGAGGATCAACTAGCATCGCCATTCCTCTTCTTCTTCTTTGCTAAAAAATGACCTAACAAAAAACAGAGTACAGAACAGAGTTTTGTGAAAACAATTAGTGGAATCGAAAAGGGTTTATAGTAAATTTTCTTCTTTCTTCTGGTCTAATCCACAGAATTTGAAAAGGGTTTATAGAAAAGTTTCCACGTTGTGTTTTTTTGTTTGGAGGAATTTAAAGAATCGAAGCTTGCTTCCCGACAATAAGTGGAGCTTTTTGCTCGCTTACGTTATTCCTCTTGAAAAACAAGCCAGAGAAATCTTGGCTTTACTTAGCTATCAATCTTAATTACTAGACGACTACCAAAAGCAGAAGAAGAGAAGAAGATAAAGTAAACTTTTTTCAAGAGTCATTATCATCAAACACTTAACGAATTAGTAAACTAGCAAAAAACCAAACAAAAATAAAGTCTCAGAATCGTCAATTCGTCGTTATCCAGAGATTATTATGGATCAGATAAGTACAAAGGCAAAGATATTTTGAGAGAGAAATCGTGAGCGGCCCATACCAGAAAACGTTACAAGGGAGAAGAAGAAGAAGAAGACGGAGCCTAATACGTTAATCTTCTCCTAATTGTTCTATTAATTCGATTTACTGAGAAAATACAGTTTTATTCATAAAATATTGATATTTAACTTAAAAATATATATATATATATATATAT
>Ga0041059_1001605_pt1 | contig 17750 bp, 15 predicted proteins | sample AraColnosormetaG_FD_56232 | JGI IMG/M metagenome (GOLD analysis project Ga0041059, IMG submission 56232) | Arabidopsis roots microbial communities from North Carolina, USA - Col MF nosort | ecosystem: Host-associated > Plants > Roots > Unclassified | place: USA: North Carolina | collected...
AAAAAAGAGATATATAATACAAGGAGACAACTGTTTANNAAAAAAAAAAAAATAATTAAAAAAAAAAATAATAATAATACAAGGAGACAACTTATAAAAATAGTTAAAACACATTATTATGTTTCATACTGTCTTAAGAGACTTACATGATCAAGAGCGATTTTATGTCAGCTAGAAACTCAGGCACATCCCCGGTCAAGTCGTTATTTGACAAATCCCTGCCATTTGATATTGTTTTAAAAGAAAAGCTCCATCACAGAAATCACAGAAGAAAACAGAAAATGTTTGCTTTTGTTCATGTGTTTGTGTGATACTTACAACTCTTGTAAATGGGTCAAATTCTGGATGGAAGGTGAAATGATCCCGGTTAGTCCACTTGAAGACAAGTTTCTAGTGATACATTCATGAAAATAGAATGTTTCAATTGTGATATATTTAGAATAGAGAATTTAATTTTAATTATGATACGGTTATGGTGATTGAAAAATCTTACAAGAAAGTGATTGTTGGTGGAGTGGAACTATTAATATTGCTGCACTTCAAACCAGCCCACAAAAACTGCTCGGGGACACATGGATCTCCTTGCCAGTTAATTCTACTCAATCCATAAGTAAGTTGGATCTTCTTGATAGCAATCACTAGAATTTCATAGTTAATAATATATCAAGAATCAAACACATTCAAAGCTACAATTCATATGTATGAAAAATGTAAATTTACGAACCTTCATCTTGGTTTGTTTCTGATTGAGGAAACTCAACAACAGTAAAAAGTTCAATAGCATTGATGAGAGGAGGAAGAGTTGACTTTGTTGTCTTCACTAGCTGCAAGAGGCAACTTCCTCCTTTACATGTCAATGTCGAATCGGGTTGGGGGCTCATAGTATCTATACTTAACATTTTAGGACTATAAGGTCCATAATAAACTTTTCCATTCAGCAAAACATTGAATTCTCTAGTCTCGTTGGCTAACAAAGTTTGAAGCTCTGCGAAGTGAAGGTAAATGTGAAACCGTGTGGTAGAATCCTCTAAGCTCCATGGAAATTCCCATGTCCCATTATCATTAACACGGGTTGCAGCCGATGCCATTGCACCTTGTGGTAGATCAAAACCATTTGAAGTGTTTACATTGAGAGTTGTGGTTACAATTTTCCACTCCTTATATGAGAATGGGAACCATCTACGGTCGTTGACATCATCGGGGTACCTATACGTATCTTGTATTAGACATAGCTAGACAAAACCTCAAAGATGTTTGGCATCAAAGAAAGATTAAAAATATTTTTATATTTACTCATTATCTTTTATACCAAGATCCAAGAAAAAGATTCATTTCACAAATTAAAGTTTACGTACCGTAAAACGACACCTGAATCATTAAGATAACCTCTAAAATAGAGGAGCAAGGAGCTCCCAATGGCACTAATGTAAGTATCACTTCTCAAAGGTCGTAGCTCCAAGGTTGATATCATCGGTGTAGTTGTTCCTGTCTTAACAAGACAAATATCCAAAGGGGTTGACCTTGACATGTGAATTATCTCCACGAACACACCACCTCCGGTTGCATTAAAATTCACTGTTGTCACCTTATTAGGGCCAATAAATAGATCAAAGTTTGGGACAGTATTAAGACCATCGTAATTTCCATATAAGAAAGCTGCTCTAATCAAGTAATTTGTTCCTTGTGTGACATTCAGGTTATAACAGTTCCGCTCTCCATCTGGAAAGTATCTTAGAGTTACAAAAGCTTTTTCGAAGTTTCGCTCAGAGTCCTTACTGACTCGGCCATTCTTTCCACTCTCGATGAAACTAGAATCCGAAGTGAATGTTAATCCAGTAGATGGATTGGTATATGGAGATCCATCAGGTAACAGACCACAATCCAAAGTGATGAATCCTAATAAAACATTAAACCAAAACAAAAATCCTAATAAGGGGATCAATGTAAAGGAATTATCAGAAAAGGAAAAAACAAATTAAGAAAAAGAACATGAAGAGTGTTTCTTAATTTCAAAGGTTTAAAGATAATACCGTTTGGATCTTGAGCCTGAACAACATGTATAAAAGCAACTGTGATGATGAACACACATAAAACTCCATGAAAATACTTCTCCATTTTTCCTATTTCTGGAGGATAACACGACCCTTGACATCTTTTTAAGTTCCAAAATATTATTTTATATCACGTTCTGATCAAGTGGATACTAGTTAAAGAAACGAAACCCATATATTGTCAACGGCCAAAATAAAATACTAATATGTCTAGAAAACCCTGAACTTTCTAACATTTGCAATTTCACAACATTAACTCAAAACATTAAGGCGCCGTTTTCTAACATTTCAATACAAAATTATTTTTCCTTTAGCCTAATTAGGGTTTTTCCCTATGGGAAACTTTGGCTATAAGTAAGCGTCATTTCAAAGTTCTGTTATCCGACTGGTTTTATTTCAAAGAGCTTAACTCTAAAAATCGTATAAAGTTTGTTGTTCTCTGTGCCAAAAGCAAAAAGAATAGTACTCCCTAATAGATGCTTCTAACAAGTTGGTATAGAAAATTATTCATTTGTGTTTGGGGACATTAAGTTAAGTGATCAACTCCATCTCTTCATATATAGCTGACCCTTACCTTCATAGTTTTCATTCGATGAACATATATATATGCGGATAAGGTAAGTTAATACTGCGAGTGATTATAATTAGTTTTAAAGCATATGGAGAACATGTCAACGAGAGATATAGAATGTTATTTTGAGACGTGTATCCAACTCTAATGATTCTGATTTTTTTTATGAAAAAGAAGGTTGAAAACCACCCAATTTTCAAAAAAAAATTTTAAAAAAGAGAAGTTAGAAAAAAGATGATGATAGTTCACTTGTTCCAACTAGAGAGGCAATCTCCCAAATGGAGATCAAGATCTATGGATGCGGTGTTTGGTTACACGGCAAGAATACTCCATTTAGACTCTAACCACACTGGTCAGACGTATTAGAAAATATGCAATCCTTGAACAACGTTTAAAAAAATAATTGAATTAATGCTAACATTTGATTTAGTTCTATAAAAACAGAGGAATTTTCACACATGCAGTTTAAAATTCCTATATGATAACAATTAAATGTATCTTTTACTTGCAATATACAATATTTTATTTCATGATTTGGTTTTCGTCTAGGAAGTTTTAAAACAAAAACAACATACTATTAATTAATCTCTAATATATTATGTAACATATTAACGACACTATGACAAAGCCCTACAAGCCAGGTTTGCATCGTGTGGCTAATGAATCTCTTTCAGAAGTCAGCTACACTCAAAAATCTGTTTTTATTTCAAATGCTATGCTAAATTATAAAAACAGCTTATATATATACAAAAAGCTATATTTTTTTTAATACAATTTAGTAACATTTTATTTTTAAAATATACTACAGAATTATATTTAATCCATAAATAACTTAAGTCTAAACTACTCGGTTCTTTCGTTTTCTTTATGGGAAAATGAAACAGCGTGCTTCTTATCCCTCTTGGGAAAATGAAGCAGCGTACTTATTAAGGCAGCAACTGAATAGTCTACTTTTTTCACACACTCGCCTCAATTCAGTGTCATTATATAATTTAGTATCTTCCCATATACGCGATAGCGTGTTAGCCAAGGCAAACTCACTAGGGATTTGTCCTCTAAGCCACGAGATGAATCTCCGTCAAATCTACGAAGTTTAATGGATGAAAACAAAAGCCGGTATTGAAGCCGTTGTGGAAGTGCAACGCAGCGAGAAGCTAAAGAGGCGAGCGACATCAAAAGGTAGGACGGCTGCTGAATCGGCTATGATAAGAGCGTTTAACGCTCAATTTGCTGAGTATAGCTCTGAACTAAAGATAGCTCGTGCGGTCATGAAGAAAGAAAGTGATACTGGTGTTCGTCTCCGAGACAAGTACTGGCCAGTTTCTGCATTCGGTGTAGCCATCAATGTTTTGCACGAAGAGGCAGTTCTTGATTTTTGTAGGAAAGAGGGAGTGAAATGCGGTTTGTACAAGTATGTTGAAGGACTGATTGAACGCAAGACGGTGAGTTTTGCTTTACGCGAAGCCGATAATCTTCGGGCTGTTCTCAAGGAAATGGAAAGGTTTGAAGTTCCGGTTTCGTCTATGGATGGAAATTGTCTTGTTGATAATAAGAGGAAAGATATTGGATCTGTTCTTGGTCATGGTGGAGAAACATCATCTAAGAAGAAGAGACGTCTTACTCGTAAGAAGTAGATTTGACTCATTAACTCGTTAATGGGGAAATGTGAAAATGTTAATGGGAAAATGTATAACTCATTAATACTACTCATTATGCTTTTTATTTTGTTTTGTTTCTTTAGTCTTTCTTTTTGTAACGTTTTTGCGTTTTGTTTTTTCTTTTTGTTGTACGGTCTTTTTAAAAGTTTAATCTACTGTTTAAAACAAAAATTTTATGTTTATCGACACACTCAAACTGGAAGGTCTCAACTTAATCGGATCATGTTTATCAAGTTTTGAAATTTCATTTTATACATATAAGATGATAAATATATATACTATGATGTAGTGACTTAAAAAATAATCTAATGATTTGAAAATTAAACTCGTTAATATAACAAAAAAAAAAATCACTACTAGTTTTGATAGAATAAGTGTATTATTTTCTCAGGTTGCTTTTGAATGTTTCTTATGTATCATGTAAACTTTAACTATATAATAAAATCGATTTGCCGTTAAAAAAAAAAAAGTGTGTTATTTTCTCAAAATCATAAGTTGAGGGTTGAGATTAACCTATGAGATTCTGGATAGTCCCAATTTTACGTGTTCTCCGTACTTAGATGGTTGATTTCTCCATCGAAAATAAAAAACTTTTTATTTAATCATTAATGTGTAGTCTACAAATTATTCTCCGAGAAATACAAAAAAATAAAAATTAGAGTGTGATATCAATTGAAGTTTTAGGACCAAAGAAAAAAAGAACTATAATATATCATCAGAGAATTCCCAATTTTCCATTTTTTCCTACTAAAATATTAACTTTCTTTTTCTATCACAAAAAAAAAAAAATGGTAAATTTAGATATGGTAGTTACCGATATCCTCGTTAATATTTACTACAGATTTTACTTTTATGATTATATCTAAACAAAAATTAAAAAGGAAAACAAAACAATTCTCATAAACTATTAATAACGTCTTCTATGTTTCGTCTTCCTTAGCTTTGCCATAAGCTCCTTGAATTTTATTTTTGACACACTCTCCATAACAAGGTACGATGATGAATCTTAACTATGTTTTCTGTTCAAGTTTTTCTCCCATGTTTAGGTTTTTAATCTCTATCTCTATCACCAACTCAAAACACTACATTGTTTTTTTTTTGGTTTTTATTGTAAGATTCTGTTACTTAGTACCGGAGTTTAGTCGGAGAGAGAACAATGATCAGTTTCAGAGAAGAGAACATCGATCTCAACTTGATTAAAACAATTAGTGTAATCTGTAATGATCCAGACGCCACCGATTCCTCTAGCGACGATGAATCTATCTCCGGCAATAATCCTCGCCGTCAGATCAAACCAAAACCACCGAAACGTTACGTCTCAAAGATCTGTGTCCCGACGCTGATCAAAAGGTATGAGAACGTTTCGAATTCTACAGGGAATAAAGCAGCCGGAAACCGGAAAACGTCGTCGGGTTTCAAAGGCGTACGACGGAGGCCGTGGGGGAAATTTGCGGCGGAGATAAGAAATCCGTTTGAGAAGAAGAGAAAGTGGCTTGGAACGTTTCCTACTGAAGAAGAAGCAGCAGAAGCTTACCAAAAGAGTAAAAGAGAGTTTGATGAACGATTGGGTTTAGTTAAACAGGAAAAAGACCTAGTAGATTTGACCAAGCCGTGCGGTGTACGTAAACCAGAAGAGAAGGAAGTTACTGAGAAGTCGAATTGCAAAAAGGTAAATAAGAGAATTGTTACTGATCAGAAGCCATTTGGTTGTGGTTATAACGCTGATCATGAAGAAGAGGGAGTGATTAGTAAAATGTTGGAAGATCCGTTGATGACATCGTCAATTGCTGATATTTTTGGTGATTCGGCTGTTGAAGCAAATGATATTTGGGTGGATTACAATTCAGTGGAATTTATTTCCATTGTAGATGATTTCAAGTTTGATTTTGTGGAGAATGATAGAGTAGGAAAGGAGAAAACATTTGGATTTAAGATTGGGGATCACACTAAAGTTAATCAACATGCCAAAATCGTATCGACCAATGGGGACTTATTCGTCGATGATTTACTTGATTTTGATCCGTTGATAGATGATTTTAAGTTAGAAGATTTTCCTATGGATGATCTTGGATTATTAGGAGATCCAGAGGATGATGATTTTAGTTGGTTTAATGGTACTACTGATTGGATCGATAAGTTTTTATGAATACTTTCTTGACACGGCCAACGGTATTAGTACAAAACTACAAATCTTTGAGTTACAAGTTGTTTGTAATTCGTTTTGGTTTTTGTAACTAACTGCTTATATAAAGAGATTTACCTCATAAGAGAAGCTTTTACTAGTATGAAATTTAAATTCTCAAATTGATTTAAGAATAAAGTTGTAACCATGTCATTGTAGGGATAAATTCAAAAGCTACGAAATATGTTCCACATGAGCTTTTTTGTTCTTTTGATTAGCTTCTGGTTTCTTTGGAGTAGCCTTTTTTTTATTTGGCACAAAGGAGAAGAAACTGAGAGAATCTGTTCCCTAAGAGTCGATGGCTAAAGATCGTCGGACAAATCGACCTTTCATTCTCGGCCTTTTGTCGGCGTTAACCTTTCTAACCTCGTACCTTATCTTCTTCTCGAACAAACGATTCTTCCTTTTATCTCTGTATCTCCAAACTCTAGCTTCTCTCTCACTTCTTACTCTCTTCTCCTCTATCCCCTGCAATCAACAACCATTACAATAAGTTTCTTTGATAGATTGGGTTCAATTTTCTCAATTTGAAACAATATAATATCATTTTTGTAAGAACTCGGAAGATTAGGCGCTTACTGGAGGAACTAGCTGGAAGCTACTTGTGTTGTTTTTTACATCTCTAGGAGATTCTTGTTTATCCCAAGCTGCTATAACATTTTCGTAATTCAGTCTATGCCTTGCATTATTCTCATAACAATCTTCAATTTCTTCTGTCTTTTCTGAAACCGTTATGACATTGTCGTAATCTTTCTTGCAGCTCATCAAATATTGTCCAGGACATGCTTCAGCTCCATCAGTTTTATCTTCTTCTTCTCCATTGTAATATAGATCCTCCATTGTGTCAGCTTCTTCTTCAAAGTTGAATTGTTTCGTTGTTTCTTCAGTACCATTGTGGTTGCTCAAGAAGAATCCCATCTCTGTGAATCCCTCAAACTCTGGCACAAGAGAAGTCATATCATCATCATTTGCTTCTGGTATGAAAAACATCACTTCGCCTCCAATCTCGGGAACACGAGGATCTTCCCTTCTTCTCTCATCATCTATCTTTTGTTGTGGCTTTTTCTCATACCGAGATCTAGGAGTTCTTGCTTTTCTTCGAAACCCGCTGTGCCAAACCGAGGTTAATGTTGTTCCCCCACGCACATCATTCGATATCTCGTTTGTTCTAAGACAAACTCTCTCGTGTTTTGTCGCTACATGGTTTGCAGAATGCACTGATTCATCACAAACATGGCACAAGAAAGCATCATCGGAGGCACAGTACCAAACTGCGTGTTTGTTCAGACAAAGTTCGCAAGCTCGTGGCTGCTTGACATCTTCTTGGTACTTTGAAATCATAATTTCTGCGCAAAACATGAAAACAGAGATATGAGAAGAAATCAAAGTAGAAGAAGAAACTGGCACAAAAGGAGGTTTATCAGGAAACAGTAGAGTAATGGTTATATACTTTCTGAAATTTTGATATTTTGGTGACTTGTCATGGGCTAAGAACAAGAAAGATCTTAAAGTGAGAAAAAGGGGACAATGAAGAAGACAAGGGCTAAGAGGGATGGAGAATAATGGGCACTGACAAAGGAGCCTGCTTAGGTAGGTATATAATAATCTTTTTCGTTGGGATCAGACAAAGACATTTTCCTTTAGAATCTAGAAGATTTTTTCACTGACACTTCTTTCTTATGTCAGTAGGGACTAGAAATGACTTTTTAGCTCAAGTTTCCTTGAGTCTTGTTCTATACATGTTTAATATTCTTGAATCTTAACATTAAGGGTTAGTGAACATACTTATATAGAGTAGATTAGTCTTAAGAAAAGGTAGTAAAATTTGAGATGAGTAAACACTTGGTGTATTATTGAAGTTTGGCCATACCCATTTTTGGTTGGGTTGTACAAGGAAAAAAGACACTGTAGTGATGATTTGGCATCATGTACCGAAGTTGATCCATATCTTTGCGATCTTATTGGTTAGACTTGGATTATGTTTTTGGGTCTTTTATGGCTTCTTTTCCTTACCCATCTCTAAGTTTTATCTTTTTGTTTGTTAGTCTTTTGTTTTCTGACTCATTTTGTCTGTGGTCCTTACCTGTCTTTGTCACCATTTAACATATGGTAATAGACTCCGTAGATGTTTGAACTACTACTTAAAGGTTAATAAAAATTTCATGAACTATTTCAGAAATGAATCCATTTAGACAACACTAAAGAAGTAAAGATGTTCCTACAGTTTTGAAATAAAGGGAAAGTATGATGTTTTTAGAGTTAACTCTTTCTTAGTTTTATCAGATAAAGTCTTAAAAACATATACTAAGTTGCAAGCATGCAAAAAGGTACTTGGGAATTTCATTATTTCGACAAACAGGGACGCAATGTACAACAAGCCAAAAATATATATAAATCATTTGAAAAACGAAGCTGAGCTTAACCAATTGGAACTCCCAAGTCCAATTAGTAATATATGTTTTACGAAACAGAAAAGCATAAATCAAGTAACAACCTTGATGTGGAGCATTAACTTGCAACAGAGACTCCATTCATGTATGGTAATCAAAGCTCTCACTCACCTGTGTCATTGGAGCAAGAAAAAACCTTTAAAATCTTTGAACCAAATACAAAAATCATCAATCCAATTTGAACTTGAGATTTTGACTATATGCCTTAACCCTATTGGAACTATTGTTTAAACCAATCAAAACCTAAATGTTGGAGCTCTATCCTTCTTCATACAGTCCACAACATCTCATATCTCAAATAATTAATTCATCAATGAAATTCTGTGACTAGGTTTAGCTCTGTTGCAGATTAAAGATGGACGCAATTGCAAGCGGATTGGTATCTATAATATCGGCCCATATGTCTCCAAAATTGAGTCACTCCAAGATCTATCAATTTCATTTCTATACATTCCAAAACATGTCCTGTTTCTAAAACCACCGAAGAAAGTCCATGACTAAGCTTTAACCTTTGTGATTGCAGTCAGATTGATATCAATAATTAACCAGTGTATCCACAACTTCCGCAAAACTAAGTCACTCTAAGACCTGATCAGTTCATACATATAACTATCCAAACATCCATATTCCAATTTTCTCCTACCACAAACAGATTCACATAACATGTCCAGTTATAAGATAGTGTCTACACAAAGCATGCTAGAAAGTCTAACCTTTCTCCTCTTCTAAGCAATACACACTATATAACTAATCAACACCAGTTACTTACCAAAGATCAATCACGCACACAACATCATTCAGCTTCTTCAACAGCTACTGGCTTAGGACCTGGTTTGACAAAATCAATACAAACAAAAAAAATTCAATACATATATCTAAAGGAAGAATCAATTTCACAAAGGTATTCATGAAGAATTTTGAGACCACTCTACATCAAATTCAAATCAAATTCAATCAAACACACTAAAGAGTAACTGAATTCAAAATTCAAAGGCTAAGGAAAAAAACACGAAACCCTAAGAATTTCAATCTAAGCATTTTCACCAGTGTGAGAGAGAACGCCGGGAAAAAAACTCACCGTGAAGAGAGATAGGACGGTGGTCTTTGCCCCAACCAACGCCGCGAGTGGCATCGAGATACTGCTGAACAAGATGACGACACTTCTGGTAATGGTTAACGCCTTCGACGCGGTAACACCATTTGACCTTCTCACGTAAGATCTTAGCCTTCTCGATATGGATCCATTTCTCACGAACAATGTGTTCTCTCATCTCCACCATCGCAACCGGATCCTTGTACGGATTCTCAGGATCGAATCCATCCGGCGCCGACTCTTCGAACTCCGGCAATCCCTTCTTCCTCCCCATCGGATTTTTGATTTCTTTTGTTTCCGTCTGATTTTCCGACAATCAGGTAATGTTTTGTTGTTATTTTGGGCTTTTAATTCAATTAATGGGCCTCACCTCGGCCCAGATAAAGCTTGCTTAGTTGAAAAAATGAACAACGGGAAAAGTAAATAAAATAAAAGGAAAGGACTCTTGTGCCCCAAGCCAGAATATAAAAGACTCTTATAAATACCTTTCTTCCTAAGCAGCTGATTAGGGGTTTTTGCCGATCTCCAATTTCTCTCTTTTAACCTAGCTCTAGTGCGTTGTTCTACTAATCATCTTCTCCATGGACAATAAATCCGCAACCAAAGCTGAAGCATCTCCTTCTGTGATTAAGGACACGACGCCTACAGACAATTTGGAGAAAGATAAGAAAGACATGACGACTGAGATGAAAATATCTGATGCGATGGAGATGTTGGAAGGATTTGGTATTCGTCTTCATAAAATGGAAGAGAAGATGGATCTGTTGATCTCATTGTTTAGGTCAAATAATGAAGTTAAAATTGGCTCTGTAAAGCCCAGGCAGAGAGCATGTCTGTGGATGGATCATCTTCTGATGAGGAACCTTATAGCCGTTTTGGTACTCCTGTCTTTGGTCCTGGTGGTGGTCGTGGTCTTTTCGTCGGTGGTCGTTTTTCCGGTGGTCGTTGTGGCGGTCAAGGCTTTTGTAGACGTTCCTGTTGAGGTTTTGGTGGCGGAAGAAGAGACCTATTTTTGCTACTCAGCTTGAGCTTTGGTGTTTTAAACTTGTGATATAATGCAACCTCTTCAATAGTTAGGTTTTTCTTATGTTCTATAGTTACGGTTTGTCTGAATGTTAAGCCTCAATTTTGAGTGCTTTTGGTGTTAAATAAACACAATGAAAACAGGTTTATTTCTTATGAATAGAGGCAAGAAAATTGTGTATTCACTTTCTTGTTTTATCTCGAGAATAGTTTTACATATATACCTGATGAATGGTTTTATCTCAGCAATTAGTGCTTTATATAATGTAAATCCCAATTACCATTAGAAAATACTTTCTATTTTTTTTATGGAGGAAACTTTCTACACTTGCAATGAAACAAGTAAACAACAAAAGCTTTTTTCTCTTTGACCAAAACTAAAATAATAAAACATGGAAAAACAGAAAAGCAAAACAGAGGAATCCAAAACCAGAGTGTTGCTCTGTTGTTTACTTTACTCAACTTGTTGCATCTTCTTCTCGAAAAATCTATTTTTGGTCTCCATTGTTGCTTCTTCTCTTTTCCTCGTTATCTCTTTCATCTCTTCTCTGAACCGTTCTTCTATCTTTTCTAACTCCTCTTTTAACCTCTCATCTTCTTCTTCTTCCTCCAAGCTTCCTGGTTTCTCTGCTTCTTGATCTTCTGTTGTTGCAGCTACGGTCGGGTTTGCCTCATCATCGGATCGTGGGCAATAATCAGAGGACAAAGAGTGGCTAATGGATTCACCAGCTTGAGAACTTGCACCGTTTTGATGATTATCCTTGGAGCTCTGGTTCTGTTGCGGATGAATTAGATGATCGACAGCTACATCGGTTTTCCAATTCGGTATCAAATTGACGAGTAACACGTCAATCAATTCCGCTATAAACTTTACGTTTTTATCCGTCAATTCAAGCTGTTCAACCATCTCACTAGATACATTAGAAGCAGTGTCACCTTCTTGAAAGAATAGAAAATGAATGTTCCTCACACGCCCTACACGCCAAAAAGAAGACAAAACTAATCAAGTTTGGTATAATATGCAATTTTCCAAACGCAATTTTTGGCTGATTGTATATGCATCTAACATTTTCGGTGAAATGTTTTGTAAAATATAAACGCAAAAGACTCTTACCATTTTCATCGACTATACGAAGAATTAATGAGACAGAGTTCTCATCATTCTCTTCACCTTTAAGGACAAAAAAGTTTCCTCGCTTTGCCCGTCTAACCTCAATACAGTTTGTTCCTGAATTGTTGCTTGAAATAACAATAGGAAGGTTATTGTCTTCGTCAAGATTCATTGACATCGTTCTATTCCGAGCATTAGGTGGTCCTTCAGACATAAGACAACGTTCACCGAATGATCCTTCTTTCGGCATTACAATGTCGGGAAGCGGTAATGGATTGTTCATAACTAAACCGTTCACATTGAGAAAAGAATCCAATAAAAGCTCCTCTGCCGATAACCTTTCGGAAGCTGGCAATAAACATTTCTCGATAAATTTCATTACCTCTGGATCTTTAACCTTTGATAGTGAAGCTGGTTTGATCCCCTAAGTAAAGAATACAAAAAAAAGACTCACCAAGTAAGTTATCCATTCATATTATCATATATTGTTCGATATCATAAAACCAATGGTAGAAACAATTTGAAAATATCGAACTTACCGATGAAACTTTCTTGTAGATTTGAGCAGAGTTTCTACACTCACAATAAGGATATTCAAAAGTCACCATTTCCAACATACACATCCCGAACGAATATATATCAGCGAGCTCGTTGTAGTTCTCATCGTAAAGCTCAGGCGCCATAAACTCCGGTGTTCCTGTTGGTTATAACATAACACTATCAATTTAGATCCTAAAAAAAACAAAGAAAAACGAATTTGTAAACTATATAAAAGAAAAAGCATTGCTCATACCAATCACACTTTTGGCATTAGCTTGTTCCATGACAGTAGCTAAACCAAGATCTCCTATTTTCACTTCTCCATGATTACCGTTGATAAAAATGTTGTCACATTTGATATCTCGGTGTATTATCGGCGGATCTTGACTATGTAGATATTTCAATCCCGTTAAAATCTGTCTCGCCCAACACTTGACAGCCTTCATATTCACCTTTCTATGTTTCTTACGGTACCTTCAAGAAAACCAAGATTTCGCTGCTTTAAACACAACTCCAAAACCGCTATTTTCGCGGCGACATAACAAGATAGTATAAAAATGAGCAAAATACATACTGCCGGAGACTTCCTGAAGTGAACAACTCGGTAATTATGTTAACCGTCTTGTTCTTGTCATCGATCCACGAGTTATAAAACCTTATGATGTTTTTATGCTTCAGAGATTTCAAAAGCCGCACTTCGGAATATAGCCTCTCTAGACAATCTGGTGATTGCAAAAGATCGTCGATCCTTACTTGATTCCACGCTACTTCAATCCCATCTACTTCGTCGAATCCCTTAAAACTGATTATTTGTTCAAGAGAGTTAAAGAAATAATGAATTTCATATCCTCTCGTAGCACAAACTATGATGTCACATAACACAGAATAACAGATTGTAAAACAAAAACAGAGATTATGTAAAGAAAAACAGAGAAAGGGATACACTGTCTTGGATGCGCCTTTGCCTATTACTTCTTTGTACTGAAAGGTTTACACATTTGAATGTGTCAAGGGAAAACAAAATGGAGAAACAGGGCATATTTGGTCGAGCCTAATATTTGGTAACAAAGAATTAAAACAATTATGGAAGAGATAAAGGTGAAGTAGTTACCCGAATATATCGACAAGTTGGGTCGATTTCAAGAACTTCTGGGTCAGGTGGTTCAACAATTGCAGAAGCATCTTCTGAACCTTCCATATCTTATTAATCTTTTTTTATCTATTCTTCAAATTTCTATAACAAAGAATGCAAAACATATATATACCCTTTAGATTCATATGAAGACGACAACACAAACTAACTCCAGCAAATGATTGATCAGCTCAAATAAATATTATTGACCGAGAATTTCTTTTTGTTAAATCTATTAAGGAACCTAAATAAACCTCAAATCGCGTCAACGAACATCTATCACGTAAGAGAAAGACGCAATGACAAACATGCATAGGAAGATCATCAAAAATCAGATATTAACAAGAACATGAGATTAGAATATAATTTACCTGGAAAAATGATGGTTTGTTCTGTTCTAAGTTTTTCCGCCGACTTAACACACAACGGGGAAAAAAAAGAAAAAAGGTTGGAACCCTAATTTGATAAATTGATCGAAGAAGACGCAAAGACAATGGAAAGATTAAATAATTAAAGTGTTGTTCAATCGAAACACAAACAACAAACTTGGTTCCACCTGATTTATCTCTCCAAACTATTTATATGTATATAAAAAAAACCTAGCCCATGTAATTTATATATATCCATAATTCCTCATGCAATTGCTTTTTCATTTTATTAAGATAAGATATAATTGGGCCTATTGATCTTTTTGTTGTTTTAAAACATCTAATTGGGCATCTTGATTATGTAATGTATATTGTATAGACTATAGTCTTAAGATAATAATAAATACGGTTTCGTTTTTGGAGTCGATCGCTTGGTTAGGTGATGTATATTACAAGCGGCATGTGATCATTGGAAGTTATAAACCAATTGGTGACATGGAAATACTCAAATGGATATTGTTTTCTGACTTTTTTCTTAATCAAATCATTGATTACTTTAGAATCCCTTTTGGTGGCTTTAAGCATCGCTTACCTGATCGGTATCTGAACAGACAAATATTCGCTTTTCATTATGAAATAGAAACAAAATAGCTGTGTTCTTTGTAATTTATGAGACAACGATCATTGAAAGTGACTTCAACCTGCATGGCACGGGTCGTCGCATAACTAATCAATTAAAAAAATCGTAAGGAATATCCAACCATTATTATTTAAAACGTATAAAATCCACAAATCAAGTAGTTTTATAACTGTATTGAGAAATTGATATTACTTTTGTATTTTGGTTCTTGAAATTAGACTTACAAACTTAAAAGGATTTTGTTCCAATTCTCATATTATTGTTTTTTAAGTTTGTTGTACAAGTTTTTTAGGAAAAAAAAAATATTGTTGTTCAAGTTGTGAGCAGAGAAATTGGACTTGTGATTCTCCATAGCCCATTTTTATCTTCTTTTGGCCCATTATTGTTTCTTCTCTTTTGATTGGTTCAAAAGTCAAAAACGGTTGAAATATACAAAGACAAATAAGGATCAAGAGAGAAAAGAAAACCATCCTAAATACTTTACATGAAAATAAGGATTAACAAACACATCAAAAAACCATCCATGACTTCAGATCAATTGGGGACTAGACTAAACACAGCTTTGTTATATAATAAGCAATAGTCTATAGATTTACATGACATTAATCATGGACTCATAGTAATATCAGACCAATGATCTCTATCACAAATCCTGAAACTCTTCAAACCATTCGTACCTTAAGTGAACATGAACCATTTAGCTTTTGATGATTTAGTTTCTCCATATAGTTAGTTACAGGCTTGGAGATCTTTAGGTAGGTTTTGATGCTTGGGACAAAGCTTGAAAAACACTCTGTTGGGTCATATCCTCAACAATCACAACTTTATCTCGAGACTTCGATCCCGAACCGAGAGAGACTTGTCTTCTTTTCACCCCCAATACCTATCAAAGATAACATTTTAGAAGTCAGGATATGAATATGATGATAGAATTCATCTCTTAATCTTATCTCTCAAAATCAGCAGCAAACAATTCTCACTACTTAAAGCAGCATATAAACCATAGCAATCCAAATCAGAGCAACAACTATGTTACATATATCTTAACAAAGATCCTCCAAGTTAAGGTTTGATTCCTTTAGTCCACGGAAGCTCACAAGTGCATATTTTTTATGACTAGTGGCTCAACAAGAGCTAATCAAATTCATCAAAGATTACAGAGACACAATTCTACATGACATTATCAAACTATCTGAGAACCAAATCCAGATATGAGAGCAAAACAGAGTATAAACAATTTCAAAGAACTTGAAAAGTGAAAATTTATCTGCGAAGAAAGAGAAACTTTACAGAGCTCATGTACTCGAGAAGAGCTGCGTTAGCTTCACCATCTCTAGCCGGCGCGTCGATTTGAACGCCTACCGCTTCGTCGCTCACATCTCCAGATCATAGAGAGGAAACCAAAATCAATAAAATCCGAGACTTTACACAAAATCAAAACCGATGAATGGAAGAGGAGATATACCGGTGATGGAGGCGGCTTTGGAACCTGGCTTCGCATGGATGGTGATAGCGACGGAGGAAGGTGTAAGGAGACGCAAACACGTCGGAAAGCTTGAAGATTCTGTGACCGTCGTTGATTCCGCCGCCGATTTGGTCTTCTTTCCTTTCTTCGTCGGAGCCATTTTAGTTTTCTCGACGAAAGGCCTTTTTGGGTTTATATGTTGTAAATAGGCTTTTGATAAAAGGCCCTTTTGGGTTTGGTTTGGGCTTTGGAATGAAAAAGTGAATAATTCTTAAGATTAGCATAATTTTGGTGTAAGTCGAATTTATTTTTTTGCATCCTCAGGTTTCACCTTCAAAGACGAGAAGATGGCAGTAATAAGCTCTTTGAACAATAGATGGATAACATCAACAAACGTTGGAAAATAAATATAAGAAGAAAAAAAAGCGTTTGATGGAATACTAAGCTGCAGTACCATAGATTATATGCTATCATGATTTACGAGTACAACGAAGCAAAATCCAGAGTAGCAATTGGCTCGTAGAAACCAGTTCTTGCTTCTAAAACCTGATTTACCATTTTGAAGTTAACAGTGTGAATATATATCATTGGAGATGTTTATCAAAATATTAGAAGTGATCGAAGAATAAGTAAAACTGTAAGTAGGGGATATAAAACCACCAACGTACAGTTGCACCTTCATAAGTTCCTTGTTCAGGTTCCAACTTCTCAGCATTTGGAAGAACCAGGTTTTCTGTTTAGCTTTCCTAAGTAGTTGAGATAGAACCTAGACCCAAGATATATAACTTCTCAGACAGCCTTAGTCAAAGAAAGTGTGCTGCGACAGAATTTAGTGAAACCTACCTTGATGCTCTCTCCTCTTGAAATAAGGTAGGAGGTAGGGACTCCAGTTACACGAGCCATTTCAATAGTATTGTAAATATACATCAGGTTTTCAAGAAGCCTCTGTGGGAGGTATGCATCCTGTAACAGCAAATACGAATGCAATTTAAGTTTTTATCTTTTTATAAGATTCTAATACTGGACTAGAAACAGAGAAAAAGAACAGTTGAAACCAAATAGAAACAGAACAATTACTGCAAGAAAGAAGTGACCAATAGAACAAAATCAAAATTCTGAGAAACCATGGAAACATAATGGTGTAAACTATAATCTTCTACACTCAATAGTATGAACTTAACTATTGATCTCTTAGCATTGCCTAAAAATATAAAAGAAGAAGAAGGCTGATGGTTTTGCAATTAATTTGAAAATAAAGCATCTAATATAATGATGACTCCAACAATATTTAAACTGGTTAGGGACAAAAAAAACCTGTGAAAGGTCAAATTGAAGTCTTCCGTTAATTGTAGCCACTTTTCTTTCCCTTGTTCCATGTTGTCTGAAACAAGACGACTCAATATTATTGGATGTATCCCAATACTGATGAATAATACAATCAATTAACTAGATCCGCAAATCTGAAA
>Ga0041059_1001606_pt1 | contig 17749 bp, 9 predicted proteins | sample AraColnosormetaG_FD_56232 | JGI IMG/M metagenome (GOLD analysis project Ga0041059, IMG submission 56232) | Arabidopsis roots microbial communities from North Carolina, USA - Col MF nosort | ecosystem: Host-associated > Plants > Roots > Unclassified | place: USA: North Carolina | collected 2013-09-02
GCCTTATATCAGCAGATCAGGAGGAGTAAGTAAAAAAAAAAAATAGGCGGTGTCGAACAGATGCTTAGGCGGTTATCCAAACCCGCTAAGTATTGTCGAATCAAGTTATTGGGCCTTTGATTATTAGATTTGGGCCGTGATGCCCATTGACAAACTTTAATTTGATTTTTTGTTTTGGCATTTATTGGGGAGCTATATAGCAGTAATTGCGGTTTTTCCCCGGAAAACAAACTCTCCCGATTCTCTCGCTCGCTCGCTCAGCTCCTCAACAGTCACCTGAAGGCTGAAGAAGAAGAGCAAAGAGAGCAGAATCTTGTCGGTGAAAATCCGGGAGAATCGGCAATGCGAGAAGAGCATAGTCCGGTTAGGGACGGTCGTCGAAGTGGAGGACTGAGGTCGTTGATAGATCCACGCTTCTTGTCATCGTTTGCTTTAAACGACGGTGGTTCGATTTCTGGACGGAGATCTTCCTACCTGAAACTTCCTCCTCAGGGTCGTATCAAGCTTTCCGTCGTTAAGCTCAACGGCTCCCTTTTCGGTACGATTTTGCTTATCCAGTTTCCGAAATAGCAATTTTAAGAGTTTAGTTTACAATCAAGCTCAACGGTTCCCTCAGTTGGTGATACCCTAATCGATCTCTAATCCGGAATTTTTTGTTGCTGTTAGAAATCATTGTTTAAGAGCCTTAATAGACATAATTTTGGATGAAGTATCAACTAGTTTTTTGGTTACTGTTTCTGATTTGGCCTCTCAAGAAGTTAAATGGTTTCCAACGAATCAATAGATGTGGAAGTTGCAAAGGATTGCTCAGTGGCAGAGCTCAAAAGAGCTGTGGAACAAGTATTCACCATTTCTCCTCTGGAAGGTCACGGCATGATTTCATGGTATATCATCATTTCATATGAAAATTCTCACAGCTTAAGCTTTCTGGTACAGTCGTTCACTTTGATCTTTGCCTACAGGTCTCACGTCTGGGGTCATTTTTGCTTGTGTTATCGAGACCAGAGATTAGTCAATGACAAGACTAGCATCCGTTATCTCGGTCTCAATGATGGAGACCAAGTTCGTTAAACTCCTTCTCACTTCTATATAAGAATCGTATGCACGCAATCTCATTCCTTTGAAAGTCTTAACATCCCTTTCACTCTATTTCAGTTACATTTCGTAAGGCATTTGTCGATAGACCACTCTCCTATGAACAAAAGATCCAAGAGCCCGAGTTGCAAGCGGTACCTCGAGTAAGTACTTTGTAACAATCTTCCTATATCGTCTCTGCATTTCAATGCTCTGCTAAAGAATCCTTGTATGGTAGGTTGGATGTGTCATCCATTGTCAACGAAATCCAAATACAAAACCAAAACCAGAACGGTGTGGATGATGTAGCTGAGAAGTGTTATCCAGGAGCACAAGACGAGTTACCGGCAGCAGAATCCAGACTAGTTAACTTAATTAAAGGATGGTTGCCATATGCTGGACGTTGGGGAGTTTCCAGAAAAGGACCCGAGTGTCGCAGTGGTCCCTCCAGATTTTCTTTGAAGCATTTCGGTGGCAGACCCAAGATGTAAATCCGTAAGTCACAACCTCTTCCTATGTCCCCTTTTTAATCTCTTCCAATGATTATTGGTTTATGAATTTGTTGTCCAGGATTGTATCAAAAGATCCATAGTTTTACAAATTTCATATCTATCTTCATGCATTGTGAAAGCTGAAGGAAGGTACATTTTTATTCGCATAAATTCAGCCTAGAACACAGTAGTAAGATCATCTGATTTGTGATAAAACAAGAATGGATTGAGTATTTGTGTTGATTTTGAATAATTTTGAAGTAATATGGCAAGGTAAACCTTATATAGGCTGAAAATGGTTAAACCCATACCAACCTACTGAGCCCAATAATTGGCCTCACCATTTTGCTGGTCAAACCTATGTTCCACCCGAGAATCTAAGAATGACACGCCCCACCACTAGCATATGCTCATCTTCTTGCCTCTGTTTTATTAAAAAGTAAAAACTGTCTATCGTTGTCATATTTGTCTGTGTGTATAAAGTTAACTTGTTGACAATCTGGATTCATAGGGTGCCATATGGTTCACATCTAATTTAATGTTTTCATTCGATTGAAACCTTCCTAGTAGTTTCAAGTTTGTTTCACCAATGAACCAGGATCTCATTGAATTAATGTTAGATGTAAGCTGGTCACCACTTTCTCAGGTTGTTTTGAGCTTGAGAATATTGTTTCCTTGTACATCTTGAGAAAGTGAAGAATCCGCTCTGAGAGATTTGTCTTTAGATAAACAATCGAATTTTGGCTCTTAATGATCGGATTAGTTCTTGGACGAGTGTAAGGGTTTTGTTCTTGTCTTCATAATAAACTTTTTGTTTTTTTGTTTTTTTGTTCTTTTGTATTTGCTTTCTTGGCTGGTAAAGTGAAAAAATGCAGAAACGGTGGAAGCAAGTGCAGAAGTAGACAGTGAGTGTCAATCTATAGCCAGGCTTGAAGACTTTCATTCTCGTCTATTCTGCATTCTGTGATCCACGAAGAGTATACCACTCAATAAAGTAAAGTAATCCCCAAGGCACAGCCACTGAGGTTGTTACAGGTCAGGATTCTACTTTCTAAAAAAATTGGTATGACTGATGGATCTCAGCATGTGGGTCTAATCTAATATTGGATGTGTGATAGTCTCATTGTCCTGCATGCACTGGACTTGTAAGTTACAAGTTGTAACACCAAAAGGTGAGAGGATAGTGGATACAGTGACTTACACTATCTGCCAACAGTAAAAAACGCAAATAAGTGGGATCTTTGATTGGCATTTTGATTAGAGTTGATGTTACTGTTAGAGGAGAGCACAGAGTCACATGGTCAAGTCCCTCTCTTTCAATCCTTTTTATGTCTTTAAAAAAAAAAAAATTATTGGAAGTAAATGAAAGAGAGGCAGAGGAGATCTTGGGTAGTGATTGTCCTCCTAAGATTTGGTGTCCTTCTCTGTCTCTTTTGAAATTAACTGCACGAAAGATATTTGTGAGGTACGCATTCCTTGTGTTTCGTTTTCAAACTTCATCATCTCTTCTTTCAACCATTTTTCCTTTTCTTTACTTACCGTTTAGAAATCTTGAAATAAACTGACCAATTAGATATTTCAGTAAAAAAATCCTAACATCTAAGGATATAGATAGGTGCAACTCGGCCGCTTACGAATGTATTCGTTGTGTTCTTTTCTGTTTTGAAGTTGGATTTGAAAGACCACTACAATAATCGAGTTTGAGTGTTGTTGTCGTTTTATTGTGAAATATAAGGAGTGACGTGTCTAATGATCTAGAGTCATAGTGTGTATGTAGATGAAATCATGAAAAGCATAAGTTGGTTCAGATCCGACTAGTGGACAGAAAAGGATAATAGTCTCATCTGATTGATTTTGATTTTGCCTCTTCATCTGTTTTCAGCTATATATCTTTGAATCCAATTATAGGCTTCTTTTGTTTATAAGATTTATTTCTTGTATTTCTGTGATGCTTCAAAATGAAAGCTTTCTAATACGTCTCCACTTTGCTTTTCTTCTCTGTTTTACAACGTATAATGGAACTGGTGATGTAATCACTTATCTCAAATTATATGGTAAGAAGAAGTAGTACTAGTAGTAGTAGTAGTGCGGAGCTTAAAATGTTAAACCATATATCTAGACGAAATCTAAAGCCAACCAAATCTCTACTTGTGATTGAAAAAACGGCATACATAATAACATAGGTGGGGCACAAAATATAGTAAAGTAATGAAATGATTTGAAAATCAAACAAAAAGAAGAAGAAGAAGAGCAGGCGTGCGCTTCAACAGTCGAAATAGGCACTCGTACGTTTTTATTTTATCTATCTCCCTACTCTCACTCACATCTGGACCCTCCTTGCTCCTCTTTTACCTTCTTTACCGGTTTTACCATTGAATCAACGTTTTCTCCCCTTTTAACATTACAACTTTCTTTGGAAATTGATTTGTTTATGGAAAGACAGAGATAAATGGGTCATAACCACTATTACTATAAATGCTCGAGTTTACAATTTCATATCTTCCAGAAAGATTTGTTGATTTTCTGGTAAAGAAAGATTCGCTGTATATTTTTACAAGTATGCGTGCATGCTGTGCTGGCACAGAATATCGATTTCGTTAGATCAATACCACAACACATTTATGATTTTTGGTAAAAATCCATCACACAAAAGCCTTGATCTAGAAGACTAGAACCCACAAAATTAATCATATTAACATGAAATCTATATATAGTCAACCATTATTGGATAGAATCTAAGATATTTGAACTTTGGTTCTCAATTTACATAGTAAATCTATCCAACCACTATGAAGTGGTCGTTACAAGTGAGCTTTAATTTGATTATTCTTTATATATTTCAATTTTTAAAAGATATATTAAAAATAACAAATTCGGATGGAGACGTACGATGAGTGGGGTGAAGGAAATAAATGAGAGATAGAGATAGAAAGGAAGAATTATCAATATAAATGCTATCATAAATACAGCAAACCCCATTCTCTCTTCTTCTTCGACAAACACCAAGACAAACGTAAGCACAAGCACGAGTGAGTGAGAGATGTTTGCCGTGGAGAATGGGTTGCAGGGAGACCCGAGATTAAAGGCCATCTCCGACGCCATTCGTGTCATTCCTCACTTCCCCAAGACTGGTCCATTTTTCTCTTCTTTGCCTTTAGTTTTTCTTTTAGCTTACAAACTAACTAAGCTTAGAGTGTGTTTGTGTTGCAGGGATCATGTTTCAGGACATAACAACGTTGTTGCTGGATCCAGTTGCCTTTAAACATGTCGTCGACATCTTCGTTGATCGTTACAAGCACATGAACATCTCTCTCGTCGCCGGTTCCTTTCACTTTCCTTTCTTTAAACTTTCTCATGATTATTAGATGCCTTCTTTTATAGTTTAAGTCGCTATTTAATTAGTCTTTGCCAAATACGACACACACGAACAAAACCGGCTAATTATTGATTTAGCTTGAAAGGCAACACATTTCTTTATTTATTCTTGATTAATTTACGATATCCTTAAGAGAAGCATTCAGCTTGGAAGGCAACGCACATATAGATTATTAAATTTATAATATACGACATATAGAATCCGAAGCGTAATTATATCAGCCAATATGAAAAGATTGAATAAACAAATAGACAACTTTTATGGATTAATGATTTTACACTCACATACTAGTTTGTCTAGTGTGGTTGGTGACTAGTTACTTATCCCTTTACTCTTTATTATTGTCGTTAGTCTGTCTCTTGTTTTTTCTTTTGTCTTTTAGTGAACCTTTTTGGAACATAATTAGAAATGTCTAAGAAATACTAAAAACATAGATTGATGTATGCAGGAGTAGAGGCGAGAGGATTCATATTTGGACCTCCCATCGCGTTAGCCATAGGTGCCAAGTTCGTTCCACTACGCAAACCGGGAAAACTACCCGGTACGATTAGTAATATACATACATATCACTTCTCAGACAAAAACGTACATTTTGATGGAATAGAAAAAGTGTTATTGAAGGATACTATTGATTGTGATGTTAAAAAAGGGAGAGTGATAAGCGAAGAGTACGAACTTGAGTATGGAAGAGATTGTCTAGAGATGAGTGTAGAAGCCGTCAAATCGGAGGAACGAGCTCTCATCATCGACGATTTAGTTGCCACTGGTGGGACACTCTCTGCTTCCATTAACCTCTTGGGTAAATAATATCTTTCTACTTTCATTAGCTAGAAAATGAATGCTACATGCTAAACAAGATGATTTATATATTTACGCTTAAGAAGTTGTATATTATATCTGAGTATAATTATTGAACTAAAAGTGAGTCTCTTCTATGCACTTTAGAGCGTGCCGGGGCCGAAGTTGTAGAGTGTGCATGCGTTGTTGGTTTGCCTAAGTTTAAGGTACTATATGACCTACTTTGTTCGTTTGCATAAGTTGAAGGTCTTTTAAATTCGCGTCAATAATATTTTGGGCTTTAATGGGCGCTATAGGCCCATACATTTGAAGATAATAAAATAACTCATTGTCTACGATATGTAGGGGCAGTGTAAGCTGAAGGGAAAGCCTTTGTACGTTCTGGTGGAACCAAACCAGTTTGATGAATTAACCTTATAAAAGCCTTTTCTATTCAACGATTATGACAAATAATGTAATCGGTTTAATCGATTTTGTAACTAAGGATTTGTTTGTTTTCTATTGGCTCCATGTGGAATGATTCATGCTAGTTACTATGAAATTCGGAATACGAAGGTATGCAGTATTATGCACCACTGTTCTTCAGATGAATGAATTCAAGTCGATTTTCTAGTGATTTACATGGCAGAATTTATAAATAATATACATCATATTGTTTGTTAGATAACTTTACTAAGGGGGCAAAAAAGGAATTATCAGATAAACAAAATATTTGAAAAAAGAAAAAAACGTTGGCAGGGAGTTTCACGCGCAACGCAACGCGCCCATGTGATTAACAAAAGTACGAGAAAGCCCCTGCCGCTTAAAGATCTGTATATAAAAAGGGTAAAATAAGGTCTCCTGGCCTGGCCTTTAAGATAAAGAAAAGGAAACCCAATCGAAAACCTAAAACCCGATTAGATTTTCTTAGATACGAAACCTCTCTTACGACGCTCCTTCCTCAATCTCTCTCGATCGTCGGAGATTCTTTCTTCAAGAGTCATCTTCTTCTTCTTCTCCTTCTCCCTAAACCCTAATTTATCGCGTTTGGATCGAATCAGCTGTCAATTCTTGTTTTGGTTTTCACGGCCAGGGCCATGTCTGCCGTATATTGCGGAACCAAGAGATCTTACTTCGACGATAATTCTTCTCCGCCCTCTTCTAAGAGGTTCCGATGTTTTTCGCCTTCCAATTCTCCAATCTGGTCCTCTCCTCCTTCCTCATCGCTCGATCAGCTTCACTCTGCGTTTCCTCATATTGAACTCACGGTAGGTCTTCCTTCTATTCAATCCACACAGATCTAGCTTTACCTTGTTCGCATCTTGTACTAGAAATCTCACTGACTAGGCATTTGTTGACCTCAAATTACGCATCTGTCTCCGATATCTCTCTTCTTCTTCTTCTTCACCGCCTGTAAATTGAGCATCGAAAATTCACGTCTCGGTTGCACAGGTTCTTTATGCGATTGGTTGTAAGTAAATTTTGTACAGTATCTAGGGTTTAACTAGATTTGCAAGTCTTTCTCAGGTTCTCGTCAAGGCACTAGAAGATAATGGAAGTGATTTTAATGCTGCTATGAAGAGCTTATACTCTTTCGCATCTTCTGAGGAGAAGAAAGCTGAAGAATTGGCCGCAGGAGGTGCTGCTACTCAGGAAACTGATGCCGTTTGTGGTGGAAACCCCCCGACCAGTGGTGATGACTGGGTTGAATTGTTAGTCAGGGAAGTGTTACAATCGTCTGGTACAGATGATGCAAAAGTACGTGCAGCAAGAGTCCTTGAGGCCTTAGAGAAGATGTTAAGTGCACGTGCTCGTGAAGAAGCTGGAAACAAATTCCAAGAGGTAAATAAAGCATTGCATCTTTCTTAATGTGTTTCTTTCAAAATATACCCTTACATATGCACCTTGTGCATACATACTGGCTATCAGACCATGAATAGTGATAATCATATTTGTTCTTTGAGCTCTGGGCATGGAAGACAGTTTCAGTTGCTGTAGGACATAGGTTGAACCATTAGTTACTTCTTATGTAGGTGCATACGCTCGTCACTGATTACAAGTTTGTTGGATCTAAACACAATTATGTATAATGGCAATGAGGAATCAACTGTGAAAGGACAATCATCGTCCATTTGTTCTGCATTAACTATGATATCTGAAGAGGGTTTGTTTTTCAATGGGGGAAATAAAGTTATCATAGTAATTTTGTTCTTAGTAACAATCTCTTCTTAGTATTTTTGGCATATCTTGTCTCAAAATAACAATCTCATATGATTTTACAGGAGAAAGTGGCAGTGCAGCAACAGGTGGAGACCTTGGTGAAGGACAACACAGTCCTCAAACGTGCTGTTGCTATCCAGCATGAGCGGCAGAAGGCATTGGAGGATGCGAACCATCAGCTAGGACTTTTGAAGCAACTGGTTCCTCAGTATCAGGAAAAGCTTAGAAATCTGGAGGTAAGCCTTAGGCGATAGAGAGCTTCTGCATATCCCTTGCTATTGCTTTGAATGGTCTGGTGTTGGTTGTTTTAAAATTGAACCAAAAACAGATGTTGTTAGAATTTGATGATGCCTCATAAAAGAAAGAGTGAATGACAAAAGGTAGAAAAAATGCAGGTGAACAATTACGCGTTGAGAATGCAGCTGCAGCAAGTGGAACATGGCAACTCAATGCCAGCAAGATTCAATCCGGACGTCTTCTAAAGCTCTCCAAGAAGACAAGGACACTTGCAGAGGAGGAGAAGGCAATAAACGAAAGTAGAGGGAGAGAGAGAGAGAGAGCGATATCAAACTACAAAACAAAAGTGCTTTTGCATTGTAATACTGTGTAGTCAGGACAAACAAACATTCTGTTTCCTTTCCTTTTTTTTTTATATATTTCTTTGGTTTGCTGCTGTTTGTCTCAGGCGCATTTATTTTGGAAATCAAGGATGTGTTTTGGTACATAGGGCTGTATAATTTGACATTGTTCTGAAAATTCGAATCGGATCAACCATTAGTAGTATATGATATGAATGAATGATTTTACCTGTAAGAAATAAGCAAACGAGACTTTTGGGTTACGGCAAAAGAAGTGATGGAAGAGAAAAATAAAAAGGAAAGAAAGGAAGAAAATCCACGTGAGCGAGGTTCGCACCACAAAATCCCGAATTTCACTCTCTTTAGCCTAAAACGCTTTTGGAATCATCGTCATCATCTCTCAACAATGCCCGTTGCCAAGCTTCTCCGCGTCCTCTTGGTAGCTTGAGAAGCTCGTTTGATTCCATTTTGTCTCTAATGGCTGCCCTCGCTTCTCCCTCCCTCATCCCCTCTTCTCTCTGCTTCGCTGCCGCCGCCGATGGTCCCCGTTCCCTCTCTTCTAATTTCTCTGCCTTTTCCGACGGCGGTTCCAATTTCAGGTATCACAAGAGCTTCTTGTCGCTTTCATCTTCGTCTTCTTCGTCTACGCCTTATCGAAATCGACGGGGCCGTTCCCTCGTCGTATTTGCTACTTCCGGAGACTACTACGCCACTCTCGGTGTCTCTAAATCTGCCAATAACAAGGAGATTAAAGCTGCTTATCGACGGCTCGCTCGTCAGGTTTACCACCTCCTCCTCATCCTTTCTATTTCTTTGTAATTCGTTTTTCTGCTTTGTGAATTTCTCCCGCTTATGACATTACTTACGGCCGCCGAAATTGCCAATGTGAAAACCTGATCATCCAAGTAATTATGCATCCGGAGATTATGTTAGCATTTTCTCTAATTCTGGGTCTGTAAACGGTTGTGTTGTGCAAACTAGGACGAGTCAACGAATCAATTGTTTGTTTCCACATGAACATGATATTATTTGAATTTTTATTACTTTAATCTACTCAACATCAAGCTCTGCTTTAGTTTTCTACTTTATTTCAAGCTTATTGAGCTATGATCTCAGCTGATTATCAACTTTTTATATCTAGTATCATCCCGATGTGAACAAGGAACCCGGAGCAACTGAAAAATTCAAGGAAATCAGTGCTGCCTATGAGGTATGCACCAAAAGCTAAGGTCCCCCCAGTTCGATTCTCTTCATGTCATCTTTTCCTGTCCTATCACCACTTTTTTTGGGTTTTCTTTTCTTGTTACTTGTTAGCTTGCATGATTACAAGGCTTTGCTTTTATAACATGAGTTGTCAGCTATTTTGCCTTATGGTTACTGAACTACAACATTGTCAGGTGCTATCAGACGAGCAAAAGAGAGCATTATATGATCAATATGGTGAAGCCGGTGTCAAGAGTACAGTAGGAGGAGCTTCTGGTCCTTACACGGTAACACTTCATCTTTTTCTGGCTATGCTTAATCATACCCATGACTGGCTAGCTTAGGGCACTATTTGTGCGTTTCTTCTCTTGCTGATGCATTAGATGTTGAAACCTGATTTGATGTGTGCATTGGCCATTAGCTACTGTGCTTGTCCGATAGTTGTCCTTGACATTTACTTCCTCTTACATTTCCAACCAGTCAAATCCCTTTGACCTTTTCGAGACATTCTTTGGTGCAAGTATGGGTGGATTTCCCGGGATGGACCAAGCTGATTTTGGGAGAACCCGCCGCAGTAGGGTTACCAAAGGTGAAGATTTACGGTGAGTTTCTATTAGGAAACAAAGCATTTATTGACTTACCGCCAAAGGATTTCCTCTCTATTCTCTGGTAGCATAACAACATTCACTGTTTGCTGATAAGATACCATTCAATCATTACCTTAAAAATATTGTTAGTGTCTCCTAACTTACCATGTGTCCTGAAATTTTCTACTACCATGGGCTTGAATCAGCAAGCAGAGGAGGTTTGTGTCTGTATGTCCACTCGCTTGCTTTTTCTTTTGGAGTTTTTCCTTGCTCTTCATGTTCTGCATAAGCTTTGAGAAAAACCAAAAGTGATTAATTTGCATTTTTGTTTCTATTGCGTTTTAGGTATGACATCACCTTAGAACTTTCGGAGGCTATTTTTGGATCTGAGAAAGAATTTGATCTTACGCATCTGGAGACATGTGAAGCTTGTGCTGGCACCGGGGCAAAAGCAGGATCCAAGATGAGAATATGCTCCACTTGTGGTGGGCGGGGTCAAGTTATGAGAACTGAGCAAACACCATTTGGCATGTTTTCACAGGTCCGTGCAGTTGATTTCTTTCCGTTCTGTCTGCTTTATCTCTGTTGCAGTTAATTCGAGTCGATGTCAGAAATGGCATCTGATTGGAGCATCAGAGTTGATGTCAATGTGTAGTTTACTCAAACTAATCTGTTTGTGGTTAGTAGTAAGTGCATAAGTGAGAATTCGCTCGGAATTTGGTTGAATCCAGTTTGTGGTTTTATTGTTTGTGAAAGTTTGTTTTTGCTGGTAACACTACCTCCTTATAAATTTCCTATGTGTGTGGTCTCGTTAGGTTTCTATATGTCCAAACTGTGGTGGAGATGGTGAGGTGATTTCTGAAAATTGCCGGAAATGTTCTGGAGAAGGGCGTGTGCGTATAAAAAAAAGCATCAAAGTCAAAATTCCCCCGGGAGTTAGTGCAGGTAGCATCCTTAGAGTCGCCGGAGAAGGTGATTCTGGTCCCAGAGGGTATGTTGAGAAAATTACCGATTGATAAATTACCAGTAGAAAACCATTCCTTCTGTTATATGATCTTAATGGTTCTGATTTTTGGTAATCGACTTTCTGCTTCCACTAGTGGCCCTCCAGGAGATTTGTATGTATATCTTGATGTTGAAGATGTCCGGGGAATTGAAAGAGATGGCATAAACCTATTATCTACCCTTTCGATCAGTTACCTTGATGCTATACTGGGTGCTGTTGTTAAGGTGATTTAGTTCTTTGTATTGGATGTATAAGCAGTACACTCTACTTACGTGTTGATAGTCTCACAATTTACCATTCATCTTATGATTAATCTAAAACATCGTTGTAGGTGAAAACAGTTGAAGGAGACACTGAACTGCAGATACCTCCAGGTACACAACCTGGTGATGTGCTAGTCCTGGCAAAGAAAGGAGTACCGAAACTGAATAGACCGTCTATCCGCGGTGACCACTTGTTTACAGTCAAAGTTTCTGTACCAAATCAAATAAGGTATTACCGTTTGAACTGTCTTGTGGCTTATTTAACGAATCCAAACAAAATTTTGTGAGTCTGTCGATACCTTCTTTCAATTCGTTTTCTGGACCTACGGACAGTGCTGGAGAACGGGAGTTGCTGGAGGAACTTGCATCTCTGAAGGACACGTCCAGCAACCGCTCACGAACTCGTGCTAAGCCTCAGCAACCCAGTAGTAAGTTGTCAAATCTCTAATAAAGAGGGCTCTTTGATTGTATGCCAATATTAATGGAACCTCTTGTATCTTCTGTGCATCGGCATCGATGTGAGACTATTTGATACACGTATACATTGATGAAGTCCGTCATGAGTATGTTGCCTTTATTTTTTCAGCTCTGAGCACTGCACCCAGTGGCTCAGAAAACAAGAAAGATGAAGTTAAGGAGGAAAATGAAGAACCGGAGCAAGAAAACTACTTGTGGAATAACATCAAAGAATTTGCAGGGTAAACTAATTTAATAAAAAAGATTGTGCCCTTGATTTCTATTCCTTTGAAGTCATATAAGTGGATTGTTTAGCTCTTGTTGTGTTCTTAAATCAGAAGCACATAATGTCTTCATTCTCAAACAAAGTTGTGCTACTTTATTTTTTGTAGGTCTGTCGCAAATGGAGCTCTAAAATGGCTGAGAGATAACCTCTAGAGATCCATCTTCAACTAACAGGTCTTGCATTAAAGCTTTTTATCCGCAGAATTCATGGTACCAATGTGGAAAAGTTCATTGTTTCATTTGTTAATGTGAGGGTCTGTTGCGAAAAACAACACATTTTTTTTTTTTGGTTTCTTTCAGTTTCAATTTGATGCACAGATTGTGAGAAGAGGGCGGTTCTCCTCTACCTGCCCCTAGTTCTAAAAATAGTAGTAGAGAGATACAACCGGTTTATCGAGTTGGTTTTGGTAAAAAAAGAAGTGAGAGAATTGAAGGGTTTCTTACTAAACCGCTCCATTTAATTTGGTTGGTCATTGGTGTTTGATGGAGTCGTCTTGAGGAAATGGTTGCATGTGTTGATGGAACATGTTACGTGGATGATAAAAAAAGAAAAGTATCCAAGAGAAGGCTTATTTTTTTGTGTACTTATGACATATGATTATCAGAAATTACGAAGCCTCTCGAGTTATTTTTTCATATACAGTGCTGCTGCATTTTTAGCCATAGGATTTAGAAAGACAATTAAGAAGATCCAGCACTAGCAGACGCAGTACAATCATGCCTTTTCCAACCCGTACCATTTATAACAATTTTCATTCCCTTTTTTCCCTTTTTGTGTGTTTTTGCATTGGATTTCCTTCTTAATTTTATATAGATAATTTACATATTCGGTAAAGCATACTAACGCAAAGTTAAAATCTTGTGTGACAGATAGACAGGTACGACTGAAAAGGAAAAAATAAAAGTAGATCTTTGGAGAAGAGGGAATGTGAGTGAATACCAATTTTGCCCTCCAAACATGGTATATATGATAAATATAAAGGTGAAGAGAAAAGGCCGAAAAGAAAAAAAGCTCAAAACCCTAGCCGTAATAATAAGGTCCAAAACAGACGCAAGAGAAGAGTTTAGCCTCTCTCTCTCTCTCTCTCTCTCTCTCTATTGAGAATCTCTTTCGATCAAAAAGAAAGAAGCAGAGCCGAACAAAATCAGCTCATCATCCCCAAAGCCCATTAACCTCGTCTCGTCTCCTTCATCTCTCTTTCTTTTGTTTTTTCAAAAGTTTCGTTATTGCGCCTCGATTCGCGCTTCCCTCAGTCGTATTCCCGCTGCTACAATCTGTGAGTCCTAATCTTTTTCTCTCTGTTAAGATCTCATATCTTAGATCTCGCTCTCTCTTCTTACTCGATTTTACTCTGCTTTTCCAGATCGCCTGAATTCTCTTCTCCAATTCGTCAACTATCTCCTCCTGGCTCCTACGGTCACGGTATTAAACAGATCTCTCTTCTAAAGACAGACCTTTCTTTCTTCTAAATCAGTTTCTGTTTTACCATCTTCTCTCCTTGTTGAATTGGACTGGCCTTACTTGTTTGTTTGTTGTTCTGTTATGTTTCAATTTTTGTTTCTCTCCAGTTCTGCTGGTATTCTAGCAAAGTATAGAGAAGAAATCTGATTCTATTTTGCTTCTCCAGGACTTTTCTTTCCAGCCAAGGATATGGATACTAATTCCTTGATGCTCATTGATAACAATGGCTCTTTTGAGATCGATGACCAATCCCATGTCCATGTCGATGCCTCCCATACCCTTGAACCTGTCACCCTACCCACCAAGCGCAGGAGGAAGAAGTCTGACGTCTGGAACCACTTCACTGTTGAAACTGTTAGCCCTGGATCTGCCAAAGCTTGCTGCAACCACTGCCGCAAATCCTTCGCCTACATTAATGGCCAAAAGTTGGCAGGAACTAGCCATCTTAAACGTCACATTCAACTGGGTATTTGTCCCATGAACCGAGACGACAGCAGCACCCTCGCACAAATCGTTACTCCCACCACCACCACTGATCCTCCCAAGAAACGCCATAGGTCTTCTGCTTCATACACCCCTCTAGATCAAGACCGTTGCTACAATCAGATGGCAAAGATGATTATCATGCATGATTATCCCCTTCACATGGTTGAGCATTCTGGATTTACTGGTTTCGTGCAGGCCCTTTGTCCCCAGTTCACTATGGCAAGCTTCAATACCATTCATGCTGATTGTGTCAATATGTACTTGTCCGAGAAGCACAAACTTTCAAACTTCATCACTGACATTCCTGGGCGGGTTAACCTTACCGTTGATCTCTGGACATCTAATCAATCACTTGGGTATGCGTTTGTGACGGGACACTTCATTGATAGGGATTGGAAACTAACTCACAGGCTTCTAAATGTTGCTGTCGTCCCTTCTCCTGACTCAGATTTTGCTTTGAATCAGCCTATTGCAGCTTGTTTATCCGACTGGAATCTGGAGAGAAGGCTTTCCAGCATCACTGTTGGGCAATCAGTGGTAAACAAAACCTCTATTGAAAACCTCAGATGCTGTTTGTCTGCCAGGAACCAGAATGTATTGAATGGTCAGTTGTTGTTGGGTAATTGCTATGCCCGCCTCCTAAGCAGTATGGCGCAAGATCTGCTTGGAGCTGAGGATTTTAAAACACCCATAAAAAAAGTCCGTGATAGTGTCAAGTATGTGAAAACCAAAGATAGTTGCCAAGAGAGATTTGATGAACTGAAGAAACAACTTCAAACCCCTTCGACAAAAGATCTTCTCATTGACAACCAAACGAAATGGGACACTAGTTACGACATGTTATTGGCTGCCTGTGAACACAAAGAGGTCTTCTCTTGTTTGGGAAACTGCGATCTTGATTATAAAATATTAACATCTCCTGAAGAATGGAGAAAGATTGAGATCCTTTGCTCGTCCTTGAAGATCCTTTTTGACGCGGCCAATGTTTTGACTGGCTCAACTCGATTGACAGCAAACGATTTGTTCCATGAAATGACAAAGCTTCAGCTAGATCTAGGCAACTCAGCCACGAGTGAAGATCAAGATGTAAGCAACCTAGCAAACACACTGAAAGATAAGTTTGACGAGTACTGGAGAGAATGTTTCCTGCTTATGGCTGTTGCTGTGGTGATGGATCCACGCTTCAAAATGAAGCTTATTGAGTTTAGTTTCTCTAAGGCTTATGGGGAAGATGCAGATAAATGGATCAGGAGTGTTGATGATGCTGTACATGAGCTGTACCATGACTATGCTGAACAGAGTCACTCCCTGCTGGATGCTTATGTAGTCCATGGGAACGATGGCTTTTCTGAAACAGATATGTCTCAAGTTCACTTCCATCATGAATACCACAACTCAAATGGGCTTTCACATGATCAAATATTTGAACAACCTGAAGATGGAAATCCACTGAATGAAAAACCTTTGGAGGGACTATCTGGAGAAGGTCAGCCTACGGGGACAGAATCGGTGGGAGGCAATACCACACAGGGAGTAGAACAAGAAGGCCATTTGGGAGATGCTGGGACACAGGAGAACAATATTGTGGAAGGGCAGTTGGAAGAGAGCAAACCAATGGATGGGCTGACACAAAAGCCTCTTCTGACAGAAGAAAATCTGCAATCCAATGGAGAGCCAACTACGGCCCAGGAGAGCCGGCTAACAGATGAGACAATGGAGGAAACACATGCGAACCAGTCAGCTGAGGAGATGGCCCATGAGACCCAGCTGGTTGAGGAATTTCCATGTGAGAGCCAGCCTTCTGAGAACGTACCCCTTCAGAGCCAGTCAGGGGAAGGAAATGTACCGGAGACACTGCCAATGGAGGAAATCGTTGAAGACACTCAACCTGTTGAAGAAGTGATGCAGGAAGAAACGTCACAGGTGAGCCGGCCAGTGGAGGAAATACCGCTGGAAAACCAGCAAGTGGATGATAAGGATATAACCCATGACGTACAGCCGGTAGAGGAAATGCTCGAGGACACTCAACCAGTTGAGGGAGTGGATCATGAGGCTCAAGAGCTGGAGGTGCATGATGACATTCAGTCTGTTGAGGAAGTAGGACATGAGATACAGCCGGAGGGGGAATTGCTGGAGGATACTCAACCAGTTGAGGAAGGTGCTCAGGAGGCACAACTGGTGGAGGAAAACCATGATGATGTTCAGCTAGTTGAGGAAGCAGGACATGAGACACATGCAGTAGAGGGGATACTAGAGGACACTCAGCCAGTTGAGGAAGTGGCACAGGAGGCAAGGCCAGTGGAGCAAATTCCCGAAAACAGCCAAAACCCACAAGAGTATTCTCGTGAAGGTGAATCTGTACAAGAAGAGCAGCAATCAGAGCAACATCCTCAATCACATGCAATGCCACATGAAGAAGAAGCACAACATGATTCTCAGTCACATGCAATGCCACAAGAAGAAGCCACATTTACAATCTCTCAAGAAGGTCACCACGTTGACGTCCTTCTCCAGGAAGGCCACCACCTTGAAGCATCTTCACAGGAGTTTCCCCTCATCACCATTGGAGATGGTTTCTCAGACTTTGAGCTTTACATCTCGGAGGTAGGCAGTCACCAACAGATGAAATCGGAACTCGACCAATACCTAGAGGAATCTCTAATACCGCGATCACAAGATTTTGAGGTTCTAGGCTGGTGGAGCCTGAACCGAACCAAATACCCAACCCTCTCCAAGATGGCAGCTGATGTTTTGTCTGTACCCTTTTGCACTGTCTCTCCAGATTCTGTTTTTGACACGGAGGTGAAAAAGATGGATAATTACAGGAGCTCCCTTCGACATGTGACCTTGGAAGCTCTCTTCTGCGCAAAGGACTGGTTCAAGCACAGCTCCTCCAATTCCACCTCAGAAAACAACCTGAAGATGGAGTCTTGAGGTGTCCTTGTAATATCATTCCTTGTCCTTTGATGTAGTTTTAGCTTTACCATTTTTTTTTTTTAAACCATATTTTGCTTTGGTCACTGTAGGCTCTCTGGATTTTTAGCCTTGTGCTTGCTTATGTTTCTTTTACCATATGTCTCTCTTTGGGGTTATGTATGTTGTGATTGATACAGTTATGATTTGATATTACAATTTGGCATCGTAGAAAATTATTTTACTTTCTCTGTCTCTCAATATCTCTATTCATAAGTTTTTCTCTTTTGTTGGTTTTGAGCTGATGGGAATGTGTTTTGCGTGTTCCTTTTTTTTTTTGGGCAAACTAATCACAAATAAAACGTACACATTTAGTTAAAATGTCAACGACCGTTGGTTTTCTCCTCAACACAGAAAACTCCCTCACGCGCCCAATTTTTTAATTTTACCAAAAACAGCCATTTTTTGTAGGGTGGCGTCGACGCGCTAATTGTGCGAGTGGGTAAGAATTTGAATTTCGCAGTTATGTTTTGGGCTGATTTTTATACTGCCCACTGGGCTACACAAGAGGA
>Ga0041059_1001607_pt1 | contig 17742 bp, 20 predicted proteins | sample AraColnosormetaG_FD_56232 | JGI IMG/M metagenome (GOLD analysis project Ga0041059, IMG submission 56232) | Arabidopsis roots microbial communities from North Carolina, USA - Col MF nosort | ecosystem: Host-associated > Plants > Roots > Unclassified | place: USA: North Carolina | collected...
AAAAAAAAAAAAAAAGCTACTATTCTAATCAAACCTAATTAAAACTTCAAATACTCTAAAAAGCAGAACAAATTAATAAAAATTTGTAACGATCTGAGACGTATTCAAAATGAGTTTGTTACATCAGTTCTAGTTAACTTTTCACGATAGGTGCTTAGTTTGGAGAAAGAACATTACAATTCCCCAAAACAATCAAAACCTGGTTCACAAGTTAACAATAAAAGCGAATCAACAGTGACTTCATGAATCAACTCTCCGACCCACCTTCGTCACGTTCCCCTCCAATCTCTCTCTCTCTCTGATATGACACTATAAAACACACTCTCTCATTCTCCACGATACATCGCACTCGTTTAAGTAAGCATCATCATCATCCTTATCATCAAGAAAGAGAGAAAATGTCGGATTGGGGACCGGTGCTAGTTACGGTGATACTCTTCGTGATGCTTACGCCAGGGCTTCTGTTTCAGTTGCCGGGACGACAAAAGTACGTTGAGTTTGGTAATTTTCAGACAAGCGCTGTCTCCGTTATCGTCCATTCTCTTCTCTACTTCTCCCTTGTTTGCGTCTTCCTTCTCGCACTCAAGATTCACATCTACATCGGCTAATTCATTAGTTTCATCCCTCTCTGCGCTGTGTTTTCCAAGTTTTCTTTAAAAACTAGTTAACCTTAAATCATTTGTTCAATATTTTAATTCCAAATGCTCTTTCCCATGGTCCATTAATCCTTTGTATCGATCGGACCCTTTTGCTTTAATTATGTGTTTACCTTTTCTCTTCTTGTAAACACAAATACTATTATGTTTTAAAATAATCATTGCATTAATTAGTTACCTTATTATATACTACTATGTGAATTTAATCCCGAAAGATGAGTAAGTCTGCCATTAAAGCTGGACATTCGATTATTTGATTGCACGCTAATGAATGCAAATACTCCAAGCAGTCATGAACAAAAAAGTAGTCTATATATACATGTGTGTTGAAGTAATATGCATCTTGAATGTGCAATTCAAATGAGCCAATCACCCTGACGTGTAAACTCGGTTATTCTGAATATAGAAAACCTGATTCTTTGCTTACTAAAGAGTTAAAAGACAAAAACTACACCTACATGCAATCATACATTACATCGAATGCACATATGAGAGAAAAAAGTTGAGACAGAACGAAACAATGGATCTAATTAATGCTTAAAATCCATTTGAACAGAATTGGATATATGAAAAACAGAAGCTTCCTTAATAAAAGTAAGTACTGAACAATATGCATTAAGTACAAAACAACACTACCTAGACAAACAAAGGTTTAAATTTACAACCCATTACAATACAAGAACTTCAACCAACTAAGAGTAGGACCTAAGGAAGATCATAATTTGTTAACAGGGATCCAAAATATCTTCTTTGTTATCATTATCTTCAAATCGTAGCTAGTCATCTTCTTTCTCCTCATGAGTGTCATTAATCTCATCAAGTTCCTCCGTCTTTGAAGACGTAGGTCTCCTAAACCAAGTCACCAAACCATATTATCACCTAAAAAGCAAGAAAACGTTTGTGTTTAGAAGAAACACACACACAAAAAAAAGGACAACAGAGAATTTGTAATGCATAGTTTAAAGGGTATGCTACATTCTACATATCCTCTTATAAAATCTCGTATATGTTGTCAGGAAATTTAATCGGAACAAAATTCAATTTACAAAACCTAAACCGATTAGGAAACCAAAACAAACCGGTTATCGTTCTTCTTTACGACAATCACCTATTAATAATTGCACTAGAGCACCGACAAGAATTTCAATTAGGATAAAGTATAATTTAGATTGGTATGTTTTTAGTTTGAATTTATAACTGAATCAAATATAGTTCTAACAATTTTCAGGAATCAACTTTTACTTTAGTTTGGTCTGTTTGAACTCGGTAGATTAGAAATGTTACGTTTTTGCCAAAATAAATGATTTTTTTTTTGAAAAAATGAGTTTGGAAATTTGAAAGAGAAGAAGAGGTAAGTAAAATAATAAAGCAGCTCCCTTTCTCTCTCTGCTTCCTTGTGTGTGTCTGTGTGTCATTCACATCTCCCTCCTCTCTTCTTCACCATTAGAGGAGAGAAAACACACTTTCAAATATATATATAAGTATAACTCATCCAACAACTCCATTTTTATCTTCTTCGTAAAGGAAACAACGACGTTTACTCCAAGATACTGTTCCTCAATCTGCATTCTTTTCCAATCGATCTAAATTTGGTTTCTGTGCTGAGATTGGCTTTCTGGGTGTTGCTGGTATGCTATAGTTTCTTCACCTCTTCGTATGGATTGGTTCCCCATTTCGTTGTTACTGATCTATTCGAGATTTCAGATTGCAAATTGCTGTTGACAAGCTGAGATCTTAAGGTGCTTTTGCAGTAGCTGAGATTTTTCGAGGTTTTTGTCTGTTCGTGAGTAGAAGAATTTGGATGGTCGCCGATGTAAGGGTTTCGTTTCCGCTATGAACACCAAGCGCGCCTACAAGCTCCGTATCCTTTTCTCTCTGATTTCATCTTTTAGGGTTTGTTTATTTCTGGGACTTATTGATTGACTCCAGTGTCGTGCTTGATCTGCTGCTTTTTGCTCTGGTTCACGAGATCTGTATGCACTTCGTAGCTTTGTGTTTTGAGTTTTTTCAAGTCATTTATGACATTTCGGTATCTGTGTGCTTCTAAATTTATAAACTTTTAGTCAATTTCTTCTTTGACTAGAGTCTCATCCCAGAGTATTGCTTAGCCTTGACTTATGTGATACATTTTATAAGAGGAATTTGTGGCACATTCTGCTGCTGTTAATTGTCTTAAGATTGGGAGGAAGTCCTCCAGGGTTCTCGTTACAGGCGGAGAAGATCACAAGGTTAATCTATGGGCTATTGGTAAGCCCAACGCCATCCTGGTTAGTTCTCATTTCTCCCTCCCCTGCTTCTATTGCGGAATGCCTCGGTATATAGTTTAGGGGAAATGCGACATACTTTAGATATAATGTAGTTGAGCGGGTTGGAATATTTTCTGTCTGAGTACTTGTGGTTGTTTTGTGGTCAGAGCTTGTATGGGCACTCTAGCGGGATTGATTCAGTAACATTTGATGCTTCGGAAGGCTTAGTAGCAGCAGGAGCTGCTAGTGGTACAATTAAACTTTGGGATCTGGAGGAAGCAAAGGGTAAGTTCAGTAGCTCTATGAGCATCTAAATTTACTCTTCTCATTCTCTGTTTAGTCAGCCACAGCCGGCTCGTATATTTACTGAGTATGTTATTTTGGTTGCATCTTTGGGTAGTTGTCAGAACTCTCACTGGTCACAGGTCAAACTGCGTATCCGTGAATTTTCACCCTTTTGGTGAGTTTTTTGCTTCTGGTTCTCTAGACACAAATCTCAAGATATGGGATATAAGAAAGAAGGGCTGCATCCATACTTACAAGGGTCACACTAGAGGGGTCAACGTACTCAGATTCACTCCAGATGGTCGTTGGATTGTATCTGGAGGAGAAGATAATGTTGTCAAGGTTTGTAGCTGCCTTTTTCCTTTCTTAGTATGTATTGGGGAGGAAAACTAGGGAGTCAACTTAATAGAATTCAAAATTTCTATTTTTTCGAGGATACTTTGAAGAACAATACCACATTTTGTGAAATAGGCATAAACTGGTTCTGAGAGATGGTAGTCAAAGTCTTGAACAAATATCTCAGAGTAGGCTCTTTATGTGTGGATGAGAACATGTGATTGTTTACTTTAATGATACCTCTATGCGGCTGACCTTACTATCCTAGGGGGAGAATTTTTCTTAGTGCTAAAATACGCTCATACTACCTGATCAACTTGGATACTCGTTATTCTTTGTTTCATCTCAGAGTTTGTACTGTTTACCGTAATTGTTTTCCTGAAAAGCAAGTAACCTGCAAATTTTGCTCTCTCTCTTAACGTTGGACTGATATGTGGGTTGCCTTCACCAGGTGTGGGATTTGACTGCTGGAAAACTTTTGCATGAGTTTAAGAGTCATGAAGGGAAAATTCAGAGTCTAGATTTTCATCCCCATGAATTTCTGCTGGCAACAGGTCTGTATAACTCTAAGTAGGGAAACTTCGTAACATTGAAGCTCCTAGTTTTTCGGGTGACATAGATTTATCACAATGATATGAACCCGATTTATTCTTAAAGTTAAGAGTGCTATAAGCAAAATTACATGTTGTAACTAACCCTGACATCATTAGATCACTGTAGCATCATCGTCTCTTTGTAACTCACAATTTTACAGCTTTCTCATATGTTAAGTGTTAGGATTTGACAGGAGAGAGACTTCAGTAGTGGATATTTCTTCTTATGGCATTGTTTTCCTTACTGTTCATTTGAATTATGTTTGTTTCTGCCTATGGTCTTAGGTTCAGCTGATAAGACTGTAAAATTCTGGGACCTTGAAACATTCGAGCTTATTGGTTCTGGTGGAACTGAGGTATCATGTGTTGTCTGTACTGCTTCTATTTATGCATTGAGTCGAATTATAAGTATTCGATCTTTAATTCAACTTTCTAATATTTTCATTTCTTAGACTACTGGGGTCCGTTGCCTAACCTTTAATCCAGATGGAAAGAGTGTGCTTTGTGGATTGCAAGAAAGTCTTAAAGTAAGTTCTTCAGGATGTCCCAGTTAGAAATATATGAACTTAACAAATTCCTCTTTTAAGGATATAACACTTACACTTACTCCTTTTAATCTGAATATACATGTTTGCTATCCTTTCTTCTCTAACTTCCATGCAAATTGTAGATTTTCTCATGGGAGCCAATAAGATGTCATGATGGAGTGGATGTTGGATGGTCAAACTTGTCGGATATGAATGTTCACGAGGGAAAGCTTCTCGGTTGCTCATACAATCAAAATTGTGTAGGCGTTTGGGTTGTAGACCTCTCGGTATATCTCTCTCTCTCTCCCCCTACATGCTTTGTTATAGTTTGGCCTGTACCATACTTGTTATCTCTAAGCTCTCCATTCAATTTTCTAATGACACTCTCAGCGCACTGAGCCTATGAGTGGAGGCGCCACTCAGTCAAATTCTCATCCAGAGAAAACATCAGGCTCAGGCAGAGATCAAGCAGGTCTGAACGATAACAGCTCAAAGGTTATTCTCGGAAAGTTGCCTGGTTCCCAGAAAGTGGATCCTTTATTGAAGGAAACAAAGTCTCTTGGAAAATTATCAGTTTCTCAAAACTCGGATCCGTTGCCAAAAGATACAAAGTCTACTGGAAGGTCATCAGTATCTCAAAGTTCAGATCCTTTGGTAAAGGAACCAAAGCCTCTCGGAAGGTTTTCAGCTACTCACAGCTCAGACACAGTAAAAGAGTCAAGAACCCTGTCATGTATGTTTTTACTTTGCTCTATTTTTTCTTTCTCTTTTCACTTTTTTGTTATAATTTTGCTGCTTACTAAATGATATCACATCTTTTGGTTTGTCTGCTGTTTGTTGAAGCCACAGGAAGTGTATCAGACTCTCCTCACAGGGTTACTTTGACCAGTGCTCCAAAAAGTGCTTCTGGTATTTCTACAGTTGTCCCTAATGCTGCAGCCTCAAAGAGAAATTTTGGAAAAGCTAACCCAAAGGCGAATCCTCCAGTAGTCAATAAAGAGGATTATTTTCCAGTAATCGTCCCCAGAACGGAGCCAATAATTGAGCAGGCATCTGAATCCAGAGCAGAACTTGACATTATCGGAAGAACTATGCCATATTCGCTGCAGTCAAAGGCCGCTGATTCTCGAAGGCTGTCGAGCAGCAGAAATGAGCCAGATCTACCAACCAGTTCGCTTCTTGAAAGGTCTCAGTCTCAACCTATAGAACCAATCACTTTACAAGATGGGAATACATATCCTAGTGACGAAGGTGGCTCCTGGGATACAGCTGAGAGAACAAATAAAGAGAGCAAATGCAGGGTATTTGGAAGGTTTAATTCAAGATCACTGGTGAGATCACCTCCGAGAAATCACGACGAAAACTGTATGTTTACAAGCCTTTCTAGTCTTCCTTTGTTTTAGAGCAAATATAAATGGCATTTCGTATTGCTAAGACATCGTGGCATCTTAAATCTGGAGAACACTTTTCTAAGTTTCTGAGGGACTTGGGTTTATATTTATGAGATCCTAGGAATCAGTCTTTAAGTATACATGTTGCTTGTAGTACAATTTGTTTCAGTAAAACAACTTTTTGTTTAGTTGGTCCTTCAATATTATAGATAGATGTGTCTGAGTTTTCTGGATGCTGTTCTCAGTTCTGGGCTAACTAACTCTTTATTCCAGCTGACTTGATTAGCTATAATGCAAATAGAGATTCAAGTCCTACTGAAAGCCGAAAAGGAGGTAACTCTTTCCCAACATTCGTTTTTTCTTTTGTTTTTCCCTTTTAATGTGCGTAAGAAAAGATTCTAATTGTGTGCCTTGACATACTAGGAAGACTGCATTCCCTCGTTCTAAATAGGGAAAGAAGAGGAAGATTTTCTAACTTTGAGGGTCCTGTTTCGAGTTCTTCTGGTGGAAATATGACTGCACCAAACAGTCGCCCTTCCAATATGGTAATGGCTTTTAATTTTAGTTTTCTTTTTAATTTGGGATCTGAGACTATAAAATAGAAACTGTAAAAACGAAGAATGAGGAAGGACAAAATAAAGAGTGACGAGTAATTAGTCAGATGTCAGATCCTTTTCATTAGAACTCAATTTCAACTGGGCCTGCATCTTCAGCGTATTGGCAGACATAAAATTTCCCAGTTACTACAGAGATACTGATGACATTACTTCCTTTCATACAGCTCAAGCAGAGAGGAAATCATGTGCCAGTTGATCAAGGAATCACTTCAGCTAGCGAAGAAGATATAGTTGCAGACATAATGGGGCAACACGATCAATTTGTCAGCTCTATGCACTCTCGTTTGGCTAAGTTACAGGTAACAGCATGAAAGTACACTATGATAATGCTTTTGGTCTGTTTCCTAATTAGAATGCTAGCAGTAATCCTTCATAGGTTTCCATAAACATTGTTTATCTTCTAAATAATGTCACCAAATTTGCAGGTCGTCCGTAGATATTGGGAAAGAAATGATATTAAAAACTCGATAAGTTCAATAGAGAAGATGGCTGATAATGCTGTAAGCAACTTCTGTTTGTTTCCTTTCAAATCCATGTATATAAAAACACCACGTAAACATTTTCCACTTCTCATTATTTCATTTGGTACAGGTAATTGCGGATGTACTACTTATAGTAAACGAGAGACCTGAGATTTTGACACTGGATACCTGTACCTCTCTTCTCCCCCTTTTGACAGCTCTTCTAGGGAGCAACATGGATAGGTAAGCAAGTCATTTTGAAGAACATAATGACATGGTTATCTATTAAACTATGAATCTGTAGTATTTTGTTTTTGTTTTATAATTACCGTCTCTGTAGTATTTTGTTTTCGATTTCTAATTACCGTTTCATGTCTCTAGTCATTTGAGTGTCTGCCTTGATTTGCTGCTTAAGCTGGTAAGAATGTATGGGTCACAAATTTACTCGTCGCTTTCCGCTCCCTCATCTGTTGGTGTAGATATTGAGGCTGAGCAAAGGTTGGTCCGAGCTTCAATCTCACCATTCATTGTCGTTTTCGATTGCAATTTACTCTCTTTGGCAAGTCAAATATGATTTTTGCTATTCAGGATGGAGCGGTACAGTTGTTGCTTTGTCGAGTTCGAGAAAATCAAGGCTTGCCTTCCCTCTTTAGCAAGGTGGGTAAATTTCATCTACTGGACAATGAAGAGTTAGATGGTTATCTTCTCTCTTTTTTTGAAGTCTATTATCTTATGTCTTATATATATATATATATCTCTTTATGGATATGTAGAAGAGGAAATTTGGTGGCCAAGACTCTCCATGAACTCAACTTAACATTTCAAGAAGTTTCATCGTGATACTTTTTGGATGTGGATTTGGTTCCAATGTGGAGTTTAACAGTACTAAAGCCTAACTCTACCAAGCTAACCAATAGAGTCTATGGAAGACTAACTAACCCTCGCGTATTGCGTATGGCCACTGCTCGGGTCCGTAACCTTTGCCTTGCGTATGGATACGGTACTGTCTCTCGTTTCAAGCTAACTTGGTGTGTAAAGAGCCATTTCGGTTGTTGTATTGATCTAGGTTATCATTTCTTCCACACTGTTTAGCTATTTGTTCTTAAGAGCACAAAAAAGAAGCCTATATTTAACAAAACTGTTTTGTAGAAGATTCAGATCTTGAAGTACTTATACCCAAAATCAGGATTTGTCATTCCCTCTTCCCAATCTCCCATTCGTTTACCACCAAATACTACTTGTTGAATGCCCAAGTACCTGAAATTTTATATAAACAAAAATTAAAGTTTTCTGCAACAAAGAAGCAATCAATCAAAGAGGATAAAAGGGAACTACAAGTTCTCTTGTGTTACTTACTCTGAACTCATAACTGTCAAACAGTTGAGAAGCACATCAAGGGCGAAGATATCGGAAGTACCAAGATCAACCCTACAAGAAACAGTGCAAGTGAAGTTCAGACTAATTACAAGATTTTGAAGGAAATAGTTTGCATCATAAAGATGTCAGAACAGTTGTTTACCACACACGACCCCAGTTGTCTTGAAATTCGACATCGCTAATGTCATGAAACGATGAAGGCATCACTTTGAAGCCCTTCTCTGCGTCATAGAGAGGATCATATTCTAGGGATGTGTTTGCTAGCTGCAATCATAGTTTAGATGATACCGTTAAGACGAGAATGAAGATGACCATGGAAATGGGAAGAAAAACATGATTAGCAACTAGGAAACAGAAGGGATGATGAACAAACCTGCAAGTTGGATGTATTGAAAGCGCCCAATCGCCCCATAACATACCATGCCTGTATAACCTGTTAACAAAACTCGTGGTCAAAAGAAAGAATTGGAAGAATCATTGAATCATCGCAGTAAGACTCGACGTTTTGCAATAGCAAGAAGAATATCAATTTCTTACACTTCCAATGAGATCAACATCTCGATCTGAAGGCGTTCCATAGAGCTCAAACCATATGAAGGAATCTACAGGATTGAAACTGCAGTCATCAAAATAAGAGTACTTGGTTAGTAATTTATGGAATGGGATATTATTCTAGTAGTCTTATATTATGTTGCGGAATGCAGAAACCAAAGTGAATTAATGGACAAGATGGAAAAAAAGTTTCTCACTCTCTGAAGTTAACTTTGAAAGAAAGCACAGAACCAGTCTTCTGTTTCTGGAAATCTTTTCCCTTCTTCCTAACTCTTTCTTCAACCTGAATAATTAGTAAACATACACATGTCCAAACTTCACAATCGATAGAAACAACACATATAAATGCCCCAGCGCATGCCAAATAGTCACTACCAAAGAAACTATAACAGAGACGAGAATTCTTTTTAGTGAATTCGACCCAACGATTACCTTCTTTCTCATGAGCTCAGGATTTCCTATGCTATCACCAAGAACAGCTCGAAGCTCTTCATCATCTTTACACGCACTTTCCAGTACCCTGCATTTATCATTCACCAAAAAAAGGTTCACACTTTCTCGTGACTTAGGCAAAAACACAAACACCTGGAGTGCAAAAGAAAAGGAAAGAAACAAGTACTTGGCCCAAGATGGGTAATCGTGAAGACGATCGTAGTCGCGTTTTCGCTTCTCTTCTCTAACCTTGAGTAATCTCCTTCCTCTCGCTGTAGTCCCAGAACCTTTATTTGCCGCCGAAATTCCGCCGTTATCTTCACCGGCGAGGTTGTCGGAATTAGCAGAAACAGCAACGAGAGTGTGAAGATTACGCTTGTGGGAAGAGAATGGTTGTCTCTGAGAGACAAGGAATGGGGAGAAAGCGAAATTGAGATTCATGGTGCATGAAGAGAGCGTTAAGAGATTATTTTCGTACATTTTTTTTCCTTGTCGATCTCGTTACTGTAACCAACAAGCTCAAGTTGAGTTTTCTGCGTTTATAAACTTTTGATCTTACACATTTCAGAGATTTCATTAGACTTGAGTCATAATTATCGGATTACAACATTTTAAAACCGGTTCAATCAGGTTAACCGGAACTTATCCAATCGAAATCAAACAAGCAAAAAACCAATCCGTAAACCGCGACCGGGGAGAGAGAGAATGAGACCCAAAAAGGCTGGAACAATATTCCTCATGGATTGGTCATAGCTTAGCTTATCACATTGGAAGTAACAACATTTGGTACATAATCTTATGAGTCCACTACAACTCCTGACCTTATCTCAGTAAATCAAAATGCTAACAACTTGAGAAGAATTACCACAATACTACTGCCCACATCATATACTCATATTATTACTACAAAAAAGAGTTGCAGCAAAGGAACCATCCACATTGACACATAAACTAATTCCTCAACACTCTCTCATGCCATCATTACTTCTAACTCAAAGACTCTTCTACAAAGATCAGAGAATGCAATCCCACATTTGATTATACGAAACAAAGAGGATAAGAACCTAGAAAACAACTGATGTCATTCCTTTTAGTTTCTGGTTCTAACTACAAACAAAGATTCTCACTATAACAATCAACTGAAAACACTCTTTAGTTACATAAACCAATATCTTTACCACTTTCATGCTCACTACCATCTACTTCATAACCTCCAACGGATGATAGATTTTGAGGATAAGATCATTCAATGATGTTCATTTGAAGTGAACACATCAAATGCAAAATCAGTTTGATAGGCTTCTAAGCTAGTCAATGGATCAATAGACAGCTTTTAGTTTCTCCAACACAAGACGAACTATATACTCTGGGAAACCAAATCAGAAGCAAGAAAACAGCAATAAAGGATTCAAGAATGGGTGAAATCTTATGTATATAATAAGCTAAATGTATACAAAAGTACATACAAACAAACCATTCACAAAAGATTTTTCAAGTCTAATATCAGAAAGAGAAGAAAAGTTTTTGCCTTTTTCAATTCAATCACGGATCAATTAACTCGAACTCGTCTTCCTTAAGATGCGTGAAGAATTTGACAGGACCACGACCTTCGATCTCTTTCACGAACTGTACCTTAAACGGCAGATTAGCTGAGATTTTCTTTCCTTTCCAAAGAACGACGTAATCTTTGATAAAACCTTCCATTCCCATCAATTCAACCTCCGGTACACGAACCACATGGTAAACTTTCAACGGAACCGTAACCCTAACCCTAGCTCCAATCTTCTCCTTCGCTTTCTCGTCTTCCTCCGTCTCCAACGACGTAGATGACGATAGATCAGCGTCCGCGTCTACAGAAGCCGCCGATTTCACAGCAATATCGCAACGAATCGTCGATTTTGGATTCTTCCGCGAGATTGAGAAGGCGCATTTGCTTCGACCGTAGGAAGTAGATAATGAGATAGGTACGAAAATGGACGAAGATGAAGAGTTGATCGATTTGCGTCCACTAAGAGAAGCAGCAACTAGATAGTCTTGAGATGCCGGAGGACGAACGGCGGCGATAATCGCCGGTGACAGAGCGTAACTGTTAGTCATCTGCGTCCGAGCCGAAGAAAAAAATCTTAAGAAAGTGTGAGAGAAAACAAAAAAGATCATATCATTTAGCCCCTCATCTATTTATATTAGATGGTTAATTTAATCAAGGTGATTACTAATTTTGCTAATTATTTGGTTTAAATTAAAAGTCGGATTATTTTTGGATAAAGAAAGGCGACGCGTGTCAGACTTAAGACAATGTAAGAGATGAGGAACTTGTGGCTTCAGATAGAGAATCAACACTGTAAATATCTTGAGACAATTTCCAGATATTATTGGCAGGATTTTATAATAACACAAAACTAGTATATATAAACTTTTATATATCCACAATGGTTTCCAAATCAATTACCAAAATAAATGAAGTCTATTAAAAGAAACAAACAAAAAAGATAGGAAGAAGGCTTTGTGGTCTCAGCAATCATTTTTGGCATTATAGTAGCCATTGTTGTTATTAAGACAAGGATTTAGAGTAGCTTTCTTTCACCATTGTCTTAACAAAAAGCTCTCCTGCTCTATATGAAGATCTTACCTGCAAAAAGTATATATCCAATATCAAACAAGTACATTTCTGTATCTTCTATGTTCTCAGATATTTTTTGACATAAAGAGTAAGAAATAGTTTGTGGCTTTACCAGTGGACCACTTGCAACATAACGAAATCCTATTGATTCTCCGTATGTTTTCCAGAAATCAAACTTCTCAGGTGTGACATACTCTTTCACAGTCAGATGCAATGGAGTTGGCTTCATTGTGGAACAAGAGAAACGGTTTTAAATCGTAGATGTTCTTTGAAATTTGGGATCTTTCTATCTTGGAAATAGGAATATTGCGAATGATGTGGGGAATGTTGAAGTGATTAGTTTACCTGTAGATACTGGCCAAGTGTTAGAATATCAACATCTATAGCTCTTAGATCAGCCATTGCTTCCTTCAACTCTTCGTCTGTTTCTCCAAGACCAAGCATTATGGATGTCTTTGTGATCATTCCAGGTTTGCTGATCTTTGCATGTTTCAAAACTGACATGCTCTGCTCATATCTGCATTCTCCACATTATATCCACATTAAAATGGAGATTTACTACAACTAAAGATGCAGAACACCACCTATGTCTCACTTTAGGAGATATTTGACTGTGTAATATGAGATTGACATCCCGGAGCAGAGGATCAATTCACTGCTCAGCCCATCTATGCCATAACCAAATTTGCAGAACATATAAAAAAATGAAGAACAAGAAACAGCACTCACCCAGCCCTAGGATCCCTCACAAGTCGCTGGAGCCTTTTCACAGTCTCGACATTGTGAGCAAAAACATCCAATCCCGAGTGCACAAGAGTGTCGACAGCCTCCAAATCCCCACGAAAATCAGAAGTTAAGCATTCTATCATTATATCCGGCTTATGTCTCTACAGAGATGAGATATATATTTTCATTTTCATAAATACTCTGAAACAACATTCGAGAAATGCACAAAAAGGTATGCTTAAATAACATAATGCATAAACAAATAGAATATTAATAACCTTCATAGCTTTGACAGTCTGCGCAAAATGTCCACTTCCACCATCAGGTATATCGTCACGGTCTACGCTGGTAATAACTATGTAGTCTACACTGCAACAAAGGAAAATGCAAAATAGCATATCATGATACACCCATCATAAATTAACAAAGATGCAGTAGTGACTGTTGAGAGACACTATTTTTAATTTTCATCCCCTCTCCATTTATCCTATCTAGTTAAAAATTCTGAACACGACCATGAAGAGAATCTAAAGGACAATATAAGCAGATTACTCAGATCAGGAATCAAATAAAAGTTACATACCCCCAACTGGCTATGGCCTTGGCAGTGTTCTCTGGTTCCATTGGGTCAGGAGGAGGAGGATTTCTACTTGTTTTAACAGCACAGAATCTACAGCCACGAGTACAAGTATCACCAAGAACCATGATGGTTGCAGTTGCTACACCATCACCACCTCCATTCCAACACTACACATCACATAATCTAATTTTCAGAAAAAAATCACAAATTTAGAGTAATGATGGTTGAACTAGCATGTAGTTTACTCATAATTTCTCATACCCACAATTCATAAAACCGATACATTTTAATAACAATCTTCGAGATCATAAACACAAAATCGAAATAGCTAACCTCGCCGATATTAGGACACTGAGCTTCTTCACAAACAGTATTGAGATTGAGACGAGAAAGGGACTCTTTCACCTCCTGAAACCTTTCGCCTTGTGGTGCCTTCTGTCTCAACCAAGCAGGTTTCTTCACATTCGGATCTCTCCCTGTGAATGGACCCATCTTCGGCATTCCTCCTGGGTAAGGCTCACTCTTCTTCCCTTCTAACTCCATCAAACTCTTCTTCAAGGACGACGAATCCTCCATCTCCGACGACAAAGACACCGCCTTGGTCCGCAATGGCGACGAAACATCCCCGGATTCGCATCGGATTCTGAAACCCAAATTCAAGAATTTACTGGAATGATGATGAAGCTTCTGGGTCGAGATCGAAATTGAGAAAGTGGGTTTCGTAATTGAGCAATGATGCATCATGAGTTTTTTGCGTATGTGTGTATATATTTGTGTGTGAGGCAAAACTGGGGAAAAAATGAAATTAGGCGATTTCAACAGAGTGTGGAGAGACTCTGCTTCGGTTAGCAACTTTGGGATATCCGCCAACTACCAATTACTGCGCCAAAAGAAGAAGAAGCTAAATATGATAGTTAATATATTGGGCCAAATATAGAAGCCCAGTAAGATATGTTTATTAGGGATATCTTAAAGCCCAACATTATTGTCACTGGGACTCTAGCCCAATACAGGCATTTGTCTTAAAAACGGCGAAGTCTCAAGCCAACAGAGATAGGGTTTTCGATTGTCACCACCACCACCACTTCTGGTAACGCAGTGTCTCTGATTTTCACTTGGTTAAAGACCTCTAGCTTCACGGTCAAACATCATAAACCTTTTGCCGCCGTCACTAATAGGAATTAACTGATCTCGTCAATGGCGGAGGTGGAGGAGATTGCGCACGAGGAGCAGAATATCGAGAAGAGGGAGAAGAAGAAAGGTAAACACGAGAAGCCGAAGCCATGGGATGATGACCCAAACATCGACCGTTGGACAATCGAGAAGTTTGATCCGGCATGGAACCCCACTGGTATGACTGAAACCAGCACGTTCTCAACACTCTTTCCTCAATACAGAGAGAAGTATCTTCAGGAGTGTTGGCCTAGAGTTGAATCTGCTCTTAAGGAGTACGGTGTCGCCTGCAAGCTCAACTTGGTGCGTCTTCGTTTTCACTAAGTCTTTGTAGAGCAGAGAAATTAGGGGTTATTCTAGTTGCTTTTTCTTCTTTTCTGGGTTTTTATTGATCTGTGTGGAATATTCTGTGGCTGCGATTGTAGGTTGAAGGTTCTATGACTGTTTCGACGACGAGGAAGACAAGAGATCCATACATCATTGTCAAAGCTAGGGATTTGATTAAGCTTCTTTCCAGAAGTGTCCCTGCTCCTCAGGTATTTTTTCAGCCTCACTTCAAGAGCTTAGTTAGAATAAACTGTAATTAGAAGTCTGTAAATTTCGGATATTTAGGTGTTTATGCTAATTTATAGCTTTTCTTCACTTGTATCACAGGCAATTAAGATTCTCGAAGATGAGGTGCAATGTGATATCATCAAGATCGGTAACTTGGTTAGAAATAAGGTACAGTTCAATCTTAGTCTCGGGGCTCAATTATCACTCACAGTTGTGCTTGCATTTTGGTCCCTTTCCATGTTGGCTTATGTAAAGATAACCAATAGCACCTTATAACGTTGTTACTACATTCCACTATAAACCTAGAATACTTCGTTTCGTGACATCTTTAAATTATTTCAGCATGAGGAAAATTAGTTTATGTCGATATGTATCTTGCGTGCATTGTCATCTCGTCCTTACATAGACTTATTTTTGCAGGAAAGATTTGTTAAAAGAAGGCAGCGGCTTGTGGGTCCTAATTCTTCTACCTTGAAGGTGTGTAAAATGTCTTCAAGTGGTTAAGCAAAACTAATGTATTCTTATGCAAATTCCTTAGAGAAACTTGTCGAATATTTGTCATTTGTGTTTTGCTTTGAGGCTTAATAATTTTGGCTTCTTGCAGGCGCTGGAAATATTAACCAACTGTTACATTCTAGTTCAGGTAATTGTGTGTTTCTTTTGCAAATGTCTCACTACATTGGTTTTTGATATTTTTGTGTTAATTGGAATTAATCTACGTCTAACAGGGAAGTACTGTAGCCGCTATGGGTCCATTTAAAGGTCTCAAACAGCTCAGAAGGATTGTGGAAGACTGCGTACAGAATATAATGCATCCTGTATACCATATAAAGGTGTGTCCAGTTTTTTTTGGTTCTATGTACTTCCCTTATACTCCCACAAGAAGTTGTTTTAGAAGCTTTGTCAATAGGCTATGGTAAATAGATTCATATACTTCAACACTTGGTTATGCAGACTCTCATGATGAAAAAAGAACTGGAGAAGGATCCAGCTCTTGCAAATGAAAGCTGGGATAGGTTTCTTCCCACATTCAGGAAGTATGGCCTTCTCTATTCTTGATGAATAAATTGAGTGATATCTTTTAATATATCAGTAACTCATGAGCGCATATATCTTATCTATTTCCAATTTGATTTGACAGGAAAAATGTTAAGCAAAAGAAACCCAAAAGCAAGGAGAAGAAGCCATACACACCTTTCCCACCTCCTCAACCACCTAGCAAGGTAGGAAATTTGCTTATTCTCTTATTGTATCATTTTCTCTGTGTTTCTATTTTGTTAAACCCAACATGTTAGAATGTTTCTCAACAGGTAGTTTCGATAAAGCTCTTACGACATGCGCACTGTCTAGTTTCTGCTTTATGTCTTTTGTTTCTCAGGTCAATATGCTAATGCATGGTTTTGAACTTGTTTTATGGTTTTTTCCCAGATTGATATGCAGTTGGAGTCTGGAGAATACTTCATGAGTGATAAAAAGAAGTCAGAGAAAAAATGGCAGGAGAAGCAAGAGAAACAGTCAGAGAAGAGCACAGAGAACAAAAGAAAGAGAGATGCCTCATTCCTCCCACCTGAGGTCTCTCTTCTAACTTGAGTGTCACAAGACACTTATCGTTTCTCTGCCTTCTATTTAAAAACCTTAAAATCCGTAACACTAACTTGTTCGATTGGTTAATTGCAGGAGCCTATGAACAACAATAGCAACGCAAACAAATCAGAGGATGGAAAGAATGATATAACCGAGTTAACAAATTCCTTGAAGGTAAAATGAAACCTTTATCTGTACACCTCTCTTCTTTGCTTTAGGGAATTGGCACTGAGTTTGGGTTTTGTTGTATTGATTTTGTGGTGTTGCAGAGCAAGACGAAGGAGTTGAAAAAGCAGAAAAAGACACACGAGAGAGTGAATGCGGAGGAGTATATTGCTGGTCCATCTTCTTCTGCTGATAAATCTTCCAAGAAGTCCAAAAAGATTAGAGATTAATTCTAAATCCTGTTTTTTTTTAAAAAAAAAAAAGAGAGAAAAGATTGAAACTTATCTATGCTCAAAACTGTAAAAACAAGTTAAATCTTTATTTCAGCCGTCAAGTTACTTCATTAACCAAAGAGGTATTACAAAGTTGGCCAAGATATTACAACAGGCAGGATTCACACACAATCTCTCGCTTGCTTCGCTAGACTACTTGTATGCATAAAAGAGAAGATACATGTCTTTGAAATGTTGATATTAGCAAGATATGTATCGTAATTGCCATTCTGCTTCAGTTTCCATTGGAGACTGAATGGGAGTTAGAAGGGGTGTTCCTTATTCGACATTTAAAGAAGAGGTGAGATTATTAACACTTTCAATTAGGAGCTTTACTCTTACAGAGATTTGATCTAACCAAAGATGCTTGATTAAAGATATTGCCGTTGATGTTTTTTCTGGTAAAAAAAAGAAGAGAATTAATATTAACTGTAAAAAACACAAAAAAAAACGGAAAAATAGGACACGTGGAATTGGTGCTGATGTTTTACCTGCCACTGGTTGCCTCACAGCCTCACCACCTCTCAAAGTCGCCTGAGAATCAGAGCTCTCTCTTTTCTCTCTCCCATCCTTTTTTTTTTTTTTTTTTTTTTT
>Ga0041059_1001608_pt1 | contig 17736 bp, 18 predicted proteins | sample AraColnosormetaG_FD_56232 | JGI IMG/M metagenome (GOLD analysis project Ga0041059, IMG submission 56232) | Arabidopsis roots microbial communities from North Carolina, USA - Col MF nosort | ecosystem: Host-associated > Plants > Roots > Unclassified | place: USA: North Carolina | collected...
AAAAAAAAAAAAAAAAAGTAATTATAATGTTTATATCTAAGTAACTATAATTTTTAATTGTTTCTTGCAATTCGTGGTGTATCTTCGGGAGTAAAACCTTGTGCGGTAATTCAGTCATATTTTACGGCCATCTTGCGAAAGTAAAATCACATAATTAAGTATACGCTATAATTTGGAATTGGCTATGAAATTTGAAGATTAGATCAAAGTTTTTTTTTCACTCTGAACTATGTAGACCTAGGTTTTTCTTTTTGTATGCATAATGTAATGGACAAATCAATGGTGTTAGACCAAAAACAGAGTTCTGTAATTACTAATTGGTGCATGTTACATATTTACATTTGACATTTTTTTCACACGTCTCCTGAATTTTATAGGATTAAAATTTGTTAACTATTCCTAGGTCCAAATCTGAAATTTTTGTGGCTGAACCGACCAAATTCCGGTTAAACGTAAACCCTTTGAATATATCCGGTTAGGTTTTAAAACCTCAAAGCCCAACAGAGGCTGATAGAATCAAAACGCAAGATTCCTTCTTTCCTAATCACACCATTCTGCTACATATCAAATCTGTGAACAAACGTATTCGATCAAAGCTCATGGGTGTTTCGTATTACTCACTTTGATCCGATTTACTAAACCTCAAGTCATCGTCTATTCATTTGAGTTCTTCACATCTTGCCGTCCAGTCGTTCGATGATATTCCTCTGTGAAGCAAAATCTCGTTCTTCCCAGCTCACTCTCCCATTACCGGATTATTCCTCCTGGGATTAGCTTGAACCTGTCTTAAACGCATTCAGGTATGACTTTATATGATTTCCCCAAACTCCCGGTTTGCAGAAAATATATTTTTGCCACTAAAATAAGAACCTTTTAAGGGGTTAATTGAACATCATCGACATTAGTTAAGAGCGTTGAATGATTCCAGGTGTTACTTTCTGTTTACGTTCCAGGTTTACTACAGGAGGAGAAGCTTTTTCAGATGCCAAGTTAATGACTTTATTATAGTTGATCAGGTCTCTGAGAATAGGAAATGGCAATTCGCTTGACGCATCTGCGAAAACCTCTTGCTTATTCTCGGTCCTTTGATGTCTGCATTCCGTTTTTCCGGTCAATCTCGTCCTTTGAAGCGGTTGAAAAGGCGATAAAATGTGCTGTTGAAACAAAGGAGTATCTTAGAATCCCCGAACTTGTTGTTTCACTCAAAGAGCCTTACCAAAACTCAACGTTGTTTTCTTTTCTCTCTGCTTTCCAACGTCATCATAGAATCAGAGTCATTGACGAAATCCTCCAAAGTTTTGTTCCTGTGAGACCTCGTTCACTGCCCAAGATTGTCTACTCCAGTCTTCTTACTTATTGCCTTCAGAGTTCCGATCCTCTTCCTTTGTCTTTCGCAATCCTCCAACGCACTCTTCGTTCTGGCTGTCTACCTAACCCTCAGACTCATCTCCTTCTCTCTGATGCTTGGCTTGAACGGCGACGAGGATCCCAGTCTGTTGCAGATATTATTAATGAGATGAAATTGATTGGATACAGTCCTGATACTGGAACCTGCAATTACTTAGTGTCCTCTCTCTGTGCTGTTGATAAGTTGGATGAGGCGATTAAAGTTGTTGAGGAAATGAGTGCAGCTGGCTGTATTCCTGATGTGGAAAGTTATGGGGCGGTGATTAATTCATTGTGTTTGGCTAGAAAGACTACTGATGTGGTGAAGATTGTCAAAGAGATGGTGAGCAAAGCTGGGATCTCTCCACGGAAAGGGATGCTGACAAAAGTAGCAGCAGCTCTCAGAGCCAACAGGGAAATTTGGAAAGCCATTGAGATGATCGAGTTTGTAGAAAGTCGGGATTACCCTGTGGAGTTTGAGAGTTATGAGGTAGTAGTCGAGGGTTGCCTGGAGGTTAGGGAATACATTTTGGCAGGGAAGGTGGTGATGAGAATGACTGATAGAGGGTTCATACCGTATATCAAGGTTAGGCAAAAAGTGGTTGAGCGTCTGATTAACATCGGTGAATGGAAGCTTGCTTGTACTGTTAGACAAAGGGTTTCTGAACTGAGGTCTTAGGTATTTCTCAGATAAGTGTTAAGATTTTGTAAGAATAGCTGCAGTTACGATCCTGGAATGAAACTCACAACCCGAACTTGGGAACATTTTTGTTGTTTCTGATTAAACATATATTTTTTTTATAGCAATGATCCGTTTGTCCCTATATGCTGTATACCTATATTTGAAGTGTCGAGTGAGCATGTAATAGTGTGGCCAAAATGTGATGGTATAATTGGAAGCTGATGATGATTTTTTTTGTGGACTTACGTGGATGTTTTATCTTGTCACTTGTTTCAGTCGTCATAATTAGCTTCTATCTTAGGTTGTGAGCATTATCTTTTACCTTGAGATCCTTGTGTTTGTTCAATATCACTAGACCCAATGCCATACCTACGGTTTATAAGAAGCAAGTTATCAAACAGGATGCTTCTAGGAGAAAGTACCAATCGTTCAAGCGAGCCTCATGTGCTTAGGCAGGTATTATAGAAAACACATGTTTCTCTTATAATCGCATCTTGACTTTAGAATCCTGTTAACGATAACCTGCCTCTCAATTATCTCTAGTACTTTATTTTACAATCGTAATTATTTTAGCTGCGCTATTGCAGATAGTCATACAGAGAGCATTGTTATCCAAAAGGAAAAGGTTCTAACGCTTATGGAGATTCATGGACTCACTGCAAGGGATAGCTTGCCATCATAGCAATACCACATTTACCCGTGTCTTCACTTACACCACGCTCCATCCGTATGTAGCCTTCTTCACCCCAGCCAGTTCCCCATGAATTCTTTACGATCCAGTACTTTTGATCGCCTTCTACTCCATATCCAACAACAGTCACTCCATGGTTGAGATTTGTTCCACAGTAATTTGTGAAAACACCGGAGGAGTAGAGCTGAAAGATAAACCCACCAGCATCGATTCCAACTGATACTGGCTGTTGAGCTGCAGCGATTTGTAGGCTCGCCTCGTTTTGGGCTACCTTTTGGTATCCTTGTATCGTAACTACCTTATTTTTGGATTTTTCTTGGTCGCAGGTACCCTCTATGCCTGTGTATGGGTAGTCGGTCTCCGTGGCGAGTCCACCATTGGTTTTGATGAATTCAAATGCTGTTTCCATTAATCCGCCACTACAGCCTTTGTTGTAAGTGCCGACATCACAATCTATGAGTTGTTGTTCTGAGAGAGACACTAAATTCCCTGTTTTAATCTTGTTGATGCCTTCAATAGCTGCTACTGCAGAGAATGCCCAGCAACCTCCTGCAACAAGAAAAACAAAACGCAATCAGAATGTCATCAGTTGAATAATGAATGTTTGCAAGGTTTTATGTTTAGAATGAATTATGTAAAAACATAATTTCATACCGCATTTTCCTTGATTTCTGATAGGAGTCACAGCACCTTGAGTCCTCCAGTCCACAGCGTCCGGGACATTGCCTGCTGGGTCACAAACTGGTCTCTGCTTCTTGTGTAACCTCAAGGAAGACGTGTTCAACCCGAGAAAATGGGCCTTAAACTCAGAATTGGTCATATCTGCAAATCTATTATCCGTTAGCTTAAAGGGCAAGTGGAGGGAGTTGATGTAGTCAATCAACTGGACGTTAGACTGATATATCCCAAACCGTAGCATCCACTCATCCCTTCCTCCATATAATTTGCTGTGGGTTTTAAGCCACTTCTCGAACCGCTGCTTCAGGGTTTTGTGTGGGTCATACACAGAGGAATCGACGGAACATAGCTTTGAAGCTATCAAGACAAAGCAAATCAAAACGGCAAGGGTCAGGTTAGAATTTCGAAGTACATTCAGCATTTTTGTTTGTTTAAAAGTTGGAGTTTGGGAAATGAGTTTGGTTTCTGGTATATAAGCTTCAGTCCTGTACTGCTTTCTTGGTCACAGGTTTTGTGTTTTGTTGCAGTTCCAGTGGGACAAGTTTCCTCCTGTCCCATCCTTAACAATATGCAGAAACGTAAGTTTAAGAGAGTCGTATAATTTAGTTTGTTTTAGTCAACTGACATATGTGTTTATGTTATGCCTGTTTCTCCAGAAGTCATTTTTTTTTTGGTCTTGAAAACTGAAATTTTCTCTTCTTTTGACATTTTGCAGGTAAAGGTACTCGTTGTAAAACTGGTGCTGATTGGCTTTCTCTGAAGATTGTTGATCCTTCCATTGTAAACTTTGGTGTTGACAATTCTTGAGTCCTTCTTTCTTTGTCATTTCTAAATAAATACAAATTTTTGACCCAAGAAGATTCAGTTTCTTGAGCTATGGAAAAACATGTGCTGGAGAAATTTGAGGCTTCCAGGTACTTCATACTTTATAGTAGCACATGTAATTCGTACTATGATGTTTCTAGTTTGTTAACTCTTGGTTTCTGATACTGCAAAATTTGTTTAGGATCAAGTTCATTACAGTCAGAAACCCTGTTGAGAAACTTTGTTCAGATGTGGTTCAAGACTTGCTTGCTGAAGCCTCTTTCGTTTATGGAAAACCATTGCCTCCCCTTCTAATTATTACATGAATATGCTTTGAAAAGAAATCATGAATATGGAAAGAAGCCATGGGTATTGTTCAGCTAGAAAACTGAACCAAGGATGATGCTTGCTTTGTCATGCGGATCTTTATAACCTGTTAACTTCTCTGAGGCGGTCTAATCAGTCCATTACAGATGAGAAGAAGAGCTTTCCGAGGTCACAAGTCCCCATGTTCAAAAACTCCTGAATCATGACTGTCTGATTTTGCAAAAGAATGTTCAGATGATTCTGAAGCAGTGCCAGAAAGGTTTATCTACAGAGAGGAATGTCGGAAAATGAAGACAATGGTCATAAGGGGTGGCTGATTCTGTTTGCAGGAAAGATCCAGATATTAGACAACATGCTCTGGCGAGCGAACCAGTCTTACTTGATGGTGACAACTCTTTTTGAGAAATTTAGTTTCAGGTTCCAAACCATTGATGAAAGATAATGGAATCTTCAAGAATGAGGCAGAGCAGAGAACATGAATACATTGAAACTCACCGGTCAAGTACTCAATTGCACCTTAACAACGCTGGTCGCTAAGTATAAGCCCCTGCTTCGGTTCTGGATAGATGTTTCCGGTTTGGTTTAGCCGAATAAAATTAGACAGGCTATAGAGGAAATAGTCTTTAATTAATTTAATTTCGATGTAACTAACAATAGTACATGTTTTAAGCGTTGATTAACCGTTAAAAAAAGTGATGTGAATCCTACAAATTTGTAATAAACGTACACTTAAAATAAACTTAAACCGGCACTATTTATGTGAAGGGCCATACATTAAGGACCATTTCCTTCACGCATTATCCAATTCTTTCACACAAGGAGCAATGTTACTCTCCAAACATCAAGAACAAGAAGAAAAAGGTTTGTGAAAAAAAAACAAAGGCAAACATGGTGGAGGGCATACCAAAGAGATGGAAGGTGCTAAGTGGCCAAAACAAATGGAAAGGCCTGCTTGATCCACTTGACCCGGATCTTCGCCGCTACATCATTCACTACGGCGAGATGTCTCAGGTTGGTTACGATGCCTTTAACTGGGACCGTAAGTCCAGATACGCCGGTGATTGTTATTACTCCAAGAACCGACTGTTAGCTCGAACCGGCTTCCTTAAAGCCAACCCTTTCAGGTACCATACTCCCACAATGTTTCATCTTTGATTCGACGATGTAAGCTTACCCATGATAGATTTTCAGGTACAAAGTGACTAAGTACATCTACGCAACAGCTTCCATAAAGTTACCAATCTCTTTCATCGTAAAGTCTTTGTCAAAGGATGCATCTCGCGTGCAGACTAACTGGATGGGTTACATTGCGGTTGCTACAGACCAGGGAAAAGCGATGTTAGGGAGGAGAGACATTGTTGTTGCATGGAGAGGAACTCTACAGCCATATGAATGGGCTAATGATTTCGATTTTCCGCTTGAGCCAGCTATCTCGGTTTTCCCAGTAACTGACCCCAAAGATAACCCTCGTATTGGAAGTGGCTGGCTCGACATCTATACCGCTTCTGATTCTCGCTCACCTTATGACACGACTAGTGCACAAGAACAGGTCCTCACCTTTCTCTTTTATCATCGCATTCACTTCAGTGACAGGTTCAAGTTATCAAGGCCGAAATGGGTTGAGCTCAAAACGTGGCGGGGCGACCCATTACAACGTCAACAACACTACTTCCATTTCTCCTTCTTTCTCCTAATGGCATCGTGTCTTGGTTTTGGTTTTAGGTACAAGGAGAGCTCAAGAGGTTGCTAGAACTTTACAAGGATGAAGAAATAAGCATCACCTTCACAGGCCATAGCTTGGGCGCAGTTATGTCAGTTCTATCAGCTGCAGATCTTGTCTATGGCAAAAAGAATAATATCAATATAAATCTTCAAAAAAAGCAAGTTCCTATCACAGTTTTTGCTTTCGGGAGTCCTCGGATTGGAGACCATAACTTCAAAAACGTAGTCGACTCACTCCAACCACTAAACATTCTAAGAATAGTAAATGTTCCAGATGTCGCACCACATTATCCACTCTTACTGTACTCAGAAATTGGCGAGGTGTTAGAGATCAATACTTTGAACTCAACATACCTGAAACGGTCTCTGAACTTCAGGAACTACCATAACCTGGAGATATACCTGCACGGCATGGCAGGGATGCAAGATACAGACGGGGTATTCAAGCTGGAGATTGGCCGGGATATTTCGTTGGTCAATAAAGGATTGGATGCTCTAAAGGACGAGTACTTAGTGCCAAGTACCTGGAGGTGTCTGGCAAACAAAGGGATGCTTCAAATGGATGATGGGACATGGAAGCTGGATGTCCACAGGAGAGATCATGATGATGATGTTGATGCTGATGACAATGACGACTCCTCAACTAGTAACCAACTACAAGAGCTAAATACAGATTAGTTACAAAAACTTATATAAGATTCTGCACAATATGTTTGTACACAAAAAAAAATTCATTTAGAAGAACAAAGAATCTGGGAACCGAATCTCACGTCTATAAAAATGCAATCCAAGATCAACAAGACAAGCAAATAGAAAGTGACAAGTTCACTATTTGTGTACTTGGACAAAGAACAAATTGAAATTCATTGAACAAAACAACAAAGTATCTTGAATGAGAGCAATTCCATGAGATAAATTGGTCGCCTAGATCAACTCCACTATTATAGTCATGCACAAGGAGCAAAAACATAAAATTACCATAAACAGAAGCCTCACTAAGAGAGAAAAAGTATAAGCTAACGTTAGGTTTCAACTATTTTGTATGAGAACATTAATTTGTACTTCCAGAGCCCAAGAAATTACGCCTGACACTCATTCATCAGTTATAACGCCATCAAATCAAGACTCTGACTGCATCATTTCATTTGGCAGGCTTTTCAAGACTTGAATTCTCACTCTCCATTGAGATAATGTGAGTGAGCCTATCGTAAACCTGTTGTGATGTGACAAAAATCATACATTAAGATAATCTTCAGCAAGAATTTGCCTCCTCCACGAAGCATAGCTATGATACATGAACAAAGAAGAAACATACTGCAGAGAGTTGCTCCTTGTCACCCTGTTCGTTATCGCCTTTATCCACTTCCGTGCCACATGATGGATCATACCTAAAGATATATGGAATAAGCCCATTTAATCTGTTACGCTAACTTGAAATGTTGATATAGAGCCAGTTCTTGAAAGAGTGTAACTTGGTGGGATGATATTCCTTACCAATCTCGCGGAATGCCAGCTACCTCCCGAGCTGAGTGGTTGAAAGGGCCCCTTAACTCGACACCATACTCTTTGATCAGATCTGCACAGCACATATGGTTGAAAACATATTTATGATATTTGTATAAAACGAGCGGGTAAAAGATGAGATATAGAAGCATGAAAAAAAAGACTTGGGTATGCCTTTAAATGTAGGGGAAGGAGCACGGTTCATCTTTTGACACACAGAGAGAAACCAGTCTACACCAACAGCTACATGTGCAACTTCCTCCTCAGCGATCTTCGCCACGATTTTCGAAGTCCTGTTATCTCCAAATCCTGTCAGCCGTTTGACCAACCTAGGTCCAGCATCAAGTCCTCTAGCCTCCTGTATAACTAAATTGGTATGAATAATGCTATTAAAACAAACTGGTGTCTCATTTGTGGTATCATCCATATCAGATAAGTGGGGCAGTACCTGAACAAGAGGGATACAAGCCAAGCGAGCAGCGACATTGTTGGAAGTTTTCTCGCATTCCCTCATGAGCAAATTATTAGCCGGTATATCTCCATACCTTGAAGAAGAAGAGGGTAAGAGTTTAATGGTTGTCCTGAAACAAATAGTAATCAAAAGTTTGAAACTTTAAAAATATAACAGACTTGAAACCAAGCTCAGCGAGTCTCTGGGAACACCACAAGAAATGGCGACTCTCATCATCAGCAACATGAGCAAAGTCATCAAAGAAGTTGTGACCCAAAAGGTCGAAGAAAGGAGAGAAACGAGCAACAGTATCCCAAGCCAAATCAATAGCATTAAGCTCAACATGAGCTAGATTATGAAGCATATGAGCATTGAGAGGAAGGTTTGAGTCTTTCGGATTTGGGACTTGGTTGGTCGCAACCTGCAACAATACAAACAAATTTAGCTAATTTGATCAAATCAGATTGAGAGAAAAAAGAGAGGAGGAACACGTACGAGGAGAGGTTTGGGAGGACGAGCTGGAGAAGAAGGAAGATGAGAGATTGAGCCAACAGGGAGATTCTCACGGCGCCAACGAGAGAAAGCTAAATGGGAGATATGAGATTTGGAGAGAGGATCGGAGGTTGAGAGAACGAGTGCTCCGAGATCAGCGAGAGAAGATGCAGCTGAGACGAGACCGTAGAAGTCGGCGGAGATGGAGTCAGAAGAAGAAGGAAGGAGAGGACCAGTAGGACCCCAGAGACGGAGGTCGTTGACAGGACTCTTTCTCCAGTTTTCGAGACCAGACCAAAGCTTGTGTTGTTGCTTCGTCGAAGAAGAAGAGAGAGCAGTGGAAATGGTGAGAGAACGAGGAGACAGAGAAGCAGTTGAAAAAGGACGAAGATGATGAATCAACATTCTTCTTCTCTACCTCCAAACTGAAGAATGCTGCTTCACTGCACTTGCTTCCACACATTGCTTAATCTTTGCCAAAATTGCAATATCAAAAACCAAACTTTACATTTTTACTAAAATACACCTTAAACAATTTCAAGTGTTACTTAAACCCCATTATATTATTTGATTATACAGATAAATCCCTCAAAGAACTTACATGTTTGATTTTACTTTCTTTTCCTTGGGTGTAATTTTCCCCAACAATACAGTGCTAGATCGAATCGAGGATCACAAAAGATAGAAGAATGAGTTAAACAGGAGCAAGGACGCAAGAAGAAAAACAAAGCTAAAGGGGTCACAAACTCACAAAGCATACAGTACTACAAGTTTTCAAGAATCCAGAATCTTTGATTCAAAAGCACCCTAACTAACCACTAAATGATGAAACAGTCATCAACCAACTAAACCGCTAAATAGACCAGAGAGGCAAAGAGAGATATACAAAGTGAGAGATCAAACCCAACCCCTACGGTTACATCTAAAAGTAGAGACAGACGCATAATCCTCCTAAGTCAAACAAAAACTAAGAATAATAGATTTTTCTTTTTTTACTCTAACAGTGATATGAATATGATACACAATCTTTTTCCTTCCATTCCATCCCACTCCTCTACTATTTCTCTTGCCTCAAGCCTGTACGTCATCATCCTTCCTTCTTTCACTTCCCATATCCTCTTCTACTCTACCTTCACCGCCCTGTGTTTCCACCATAAACCATCAGACATTGGTACCATATGGTTTAAGAAAGTAACAACTATCAGAATATATAACAATATAGACCCGATATGAACAAGACAAAGTATTAGAACCATGCCAACATAGAGATAATGTAGATGCTGTTGTAAATGATTCAATTAACACATATGCTTATTAGGTTAAAAGTGGATGATAGAGATTACCTTACATATTTGTCAACACCAACCCTCTTCTTGTACACTAGCCTCTAGGTCTGATCTGATCCAGATGATGAAGAGCTGTCGCTGTCTGAATCTGCACGCCCAACACAGAGGGGTTTAGATAACAAAAATCACAAAAGCAATATGTATCAGATATAATGTTAGATAACTCAGAGAGACGCATGTACCACTAGACGAGCTGGAACTGGAAGAGCTGCTTGAACTACTTGATCTGCTTGTCTCATTGTTTTGCTTCTCCACTTGAGAAGGTAATGGCGTAGGTAGTGTCTTTTTAGCTGCAGTAAGAGTTATTATTCGTAAGTTGTTCTCACCATAAAGAGGGAAGTAATTCATAAAAGGAACAGGCAAAATTACCTGTGTTGCCACCCTCTCTAGAAAACTCATGTGCCGCTGGTGCTGGAGCCTGCAATTAAGGAAAAAAACAACAAAGATGAGCATATAATTTTAGTAAAAAGAGGAGTAAAATTATCGGGAGAGGTGCAAATACCATCTGTTGTTGGCTATTCCTCTCGGCTTCTGCTCTAGCTTGAATAGCTAGCTCAGCTTTTCTCTTTTTCTTGCTCAAGCCCTTTTTATAGTTGGTTACAAATCTGTCCAACTCCCACAGGGTCTCTGGATCAACACTATCAATATCAACTTCAATTTCTTCATCCCGTAGCTTCACCGCAGTATTCCTCTTGTTAACGATTTGTACAATTGCATCTAGTTTATCTGGAGGCAAGTTCTGCAAATGGCCACTAAGCTTCTGCTTCTCCTCATACGTCATATCTCTTTTATTTGGTTCGTTTGCCTTTGGCTTCTTCAGAGCAGGTGTCCTTCCAGAAGGTGTTGCACTGGTCGGTGTTCTTCCAGGTGTTGTAGTTGGTTGGCGATTACTCCAGTCTGCCCGGTCTATCGTATTCCTCACATTGATAGGTGGTGGTGGCATTGTAGGACCCAGTCTAGACCTCATTGTAGGAGTTGGAAGGTTCATTTCATAACCAGTGACAAATCTCATTTCACGATTATAATCTGCCTCTATTACAGCCCATCTTTCCTCAAAGATCTGTAATAGCGTAACCGCCATGAGATGGACATCTTGTCCTTCTGGGTTGTAAGTCATAGCATTGTGGAAAGTAAGTCTAACATCCTCTGCAAATTCTCTTGGTGACTTGTACAAATTCTTCATTAACGCAGACTTGATAGTTCCCAAATCCATAGGGTGCTCGATAATGGTGTAATAATCAAGTAAACCTAGACCCTTCACGTCTACTGGAGCATTGAACACCCAACCATGCTTATGCTTCATCAGCCTTTCAAGCAGAGCACTGCAATTCTTGAAAACTTTAGTCCCTGCACCAAAACCATGCCCAACGTCCCCTCCTTGCTTCTTTGAACTCGATTTTGATTTCTTGTTACTCTCTGCAGGTGGTAACTTGTCACCAAGTAAAAACTCTGAATTTCTATAAAACTGATTTGCCTTGGGTGTTCTTTTCTCCTTTTCCACATGCTCATTGACTCCCTGAGTATTCTCCAACACTGATATACTTAGTTGATTTACAGGCCTTGGTGCTCTAATGACCTCACGAGGAAGTCCAGCTGATGCAAACCCTGACAGAATCCTCCCTCCTCCATTATTAATACCAGTGTTAATCAAAACACGAGAATCGTTATATGCACCAATCTCGCCCTCTTTATCCTCTATCTTCTTTACCATTCCTCTGACTACGTTAAGCTGATCTTCAAGCTTCTTCCTGATCTCCTCTTTCTGTTGCTTCGTTGTGGAGGCTACATGTATCCTAATACGTCCATCTGCGTCCTCCTCCATTGGCATGCTTCCAGCAGCAGTAGCATGAGCAGAATCAGAGGTAAGCCCAGCGGGCTGTTGGGCATCAGTGGTATCTCTTTCCACAAAGTTTTCAGGATGAGCTTCTTTTATTAGATTATCTGCATCTATCACGTGGACATCTTCCTCAGAAGACACTTCAATGGGATTCTTGTCAACAACAAGAGTATCACCATCTTCCAGGGATAGGGTTTGAGAAGGTGCTTCGATAGGGTTCTTGTCAACAATCACAGTGGTAACATCTTCTTGGGCAAGGCTTTTAGGAGGTTCCTTGATAGAGTTTTCATCAACAACCACTGTATTGACATCATCTTGAGCTTTGGGGATCTGAGAAGGTACTTCTTCAGACTTGTCCATAGCGGCCAAACTGGCATCATCCTGTGGTTGAGCTTGAGAAAATGCTTCGACAAGAGGCTTGTCAATGACTTTGTCTGAATCATCACCAGGCAGGTTTTCAGAAGGCGCTTCAGTTAAGTTTTTGTCTCCATGAGAATTAGTCCCAAGAGCAGCCTCTTCGATAGAATTCTTCACCACAACTATAGGATCCTCAAACTCTGGAGCTAGAGTTTCGGCAGGACTCACATCATTGTTATCATTCTCGTTTTCTAATAGCCCCTCAGGTTTCTCGATGGCAGCCTCAAGGGCAAAGAAAGATGACTGTTTTCTTTGACCTTTGCCTTTCCTCTTATAAACTTTGATGATTTGCTTCTCTCTAGCTCCATCGATACCTTCTCCTCCGTTAACAGGCTCCGAAGCCATACATATACTTCAGAAACCCTAATTTCACGCCTTAATTGCTCTCGATTGATGCTTTTTCGTCACTTCCTCCGTTTAAAACTGATGGAAAGCCCTCAAATCGGCCTAAAATATATCCTCCACCATGAAAAAACTAAGAAACCCTAATTTCTAGACGAAACCTTGGCTCGATTCTGAGAGAGTGTGCAAACTTTAGAGACTGCACAAGACCCACGAAATTAGGGTTTCTGATTCAGAGAAATCAATTGGACGCAACAAGTAGATAACGACTGTGTAAGATAAAATCCCAGAAGAATCTGTGTAAAGTCTCGATAAGACGGGATACAATTAGGTCATTCGAATCTCTGTCTGAGCTTAGAGATCGACAAAAACCAAAGGAGGAAACTTGCGTCAGGAAAGGGAACCAGAGAAGGAAATTGATTGATCTGAAAAAGGAGAAATTGAAGGAAGCTTTGTTACCTGCGAGTTTGGGAGAGAGAAGGCGCCGCAAGAGCGAGAGGAAGAAGAAGGAGAAGAAAAGAACCAGCGTTTAGATTTGGCTCGTTTACCCGACCCGGAATGCTTTTTAGGTTTGGGCCTAAAAACTAATCAATTTCGCGTATATCATAAAGAAGCTCTACCCATAAACATTTACATCTGTAATCAACAACAACAAAAAAGAGAGAGAACTCAAGTAAAATAAATAAAACAATTTATAATTTTGAATGATTTTTTTCTTAAATCTGGTACTAATTAAATTAATATTTAAAGTTAGTATATTTTGTATATGTATTGTAATATTTGTATATTTTCTAAAGCAAGATTTTTTGTCAAGTTTATTCATTATTTCTGACAAATATGTGATGCTGACAAGCAATTGAAAAAAAAAAATCTTGCTTCAGAAAATTTTGAATGCTTTTAGATTCACTATATTTCTGCTGGTGAAAAATTCCATTAAAGTTTCACTCATTTTTTGTTATAAAGGTAATGTTTTTCTTTTTTTAGTATATAGATTGATTATTTCAAATACAAACTAAGTGATGTTGATATATGTTATATAGTATATCTATGTAATTATTTGTTAGTTATAATTGTGAATTTTAGATATAAGAAATAAGCTAAATGGTGTTTTTTAATTAACTTGAATAGTATGAACTCATATTTAGTGAAAATGGGAATAGCTCTCAAAATAAGCATAACATGCTGCTTTTTTAAATAGAACATATTTGCTAAAGAAAGATGCATGCAGGAACTACATAAAAACGAGATCATGTAAACAGAAATGCTTCATTAGTGGAAAGACAGAAAATTAACTACAGCATAAGAATATTACATTATAAGTTAAAAAGTTGTAATATCATATTAAAACTCTCCCAAAAATGTTACATTACACATTTTTTTTTGCATTCTTCTATGGTCAGTGTCAGTGATGCCTCGGGTCAGGACCACCGGGACTAAGCCGCTTTGAGTCAAGAGTATTTCCAAGGATCGTCTCTTCGCCTTCTGATCTCCCCTTCATCTCTTTTAACCTCTCAAAAAGTTCACGTCTTATCTTTTTCAAACGACTTGAACCAGAAAATCTCTCTTCGGCAACCAATGGTCGACATTCGTGCACCGATGTCAATTCGAGTACTAGAAGCAGGACCAAACAAACCCATAACTTGAGACTTGCCATATATATGTAACTTCCTCTTAGTTCTTAAAGGTGAGATATATAGTCTTTGAAGATTTTAAGGGGGTGATCTCCATATATAAGCTCAATAGCTACGGTATTTATAGAGAAGCTAAAGTCCTAATTAACGTCCATCTATGCAGAAATTAAATACGTTAATTAAGTTGGAATCTAGTCATATCTACCTAGCTAGTCCCTTCTTATATATCTCTTAATATTTATTTTTGAAAGGTCGTCATCACTTGATTGCATTTGCCTCTATTTTTAGTGGGAACGTAGTAAGTGACGTAATGTATAATTTCTGTTAGTTAAAAATTGTAAAACGAATGGAAGAAAACAAAATTATGTCTATATTGAATGACATGCATAGCTAACTGATTTCACTTGAAATAGAAACTTAAAAGCTAATAATATTTAATTGGGAGATTATTTTTTAAAAAACTCACAATTCATATTCCATAAACTAAAACATAAATTAAAAGCAATTTGAGTATTGTAGTAATTCTACCGAACCCAAATGTATATAGGATATGTGGAAAATCATTATCGTCGTTTGGTTGATGGAGCCAAATGGATATAACCAATGAAGATAAGGCATGACGTTTTCAGAGTTGGCAATGCACATAAAATAAGGTGGAGGAGACCAATCTAAAACCTTAAACGATGTATATATTAATCCACCAGGGCCTTAACTATATATTTTGTAGCTTTATTCTATGTATAATAAGTATAAGTGGTTGCCGCCACGTCCACTTCGATTTGTAAAGAGCACGTCAACGTAAAAAGCTGATTATGGAAGCATGAAATAGACGAAAATAGTAAAGCACAACAAATCTTTGAGACAAGTAGTGACGTTTGACGAATTAACCGATTTTCATTGGAGTAAAATAAGTCGTCTGTGTGCACTAAATTAAATTATGAAGAAAAACTTACTTATATCTAGATAGGTTTGTGCCATTGACCTGGTTTATCTTTAAATTTAGCATTTTTGAAGAATCAAATCTTAGTTATGCAGAAAACTCTTTGCGGAAATAGGATCTGGATCGTACGTTCTCTGTATCATATGTATAATTACTAATCATATAGACAACAAACTATGAGATCATCTTATAAATGATAGTGTCATAACCTAGTTCAGTTTCCCATAATCCAATAGTAGTTTACAATTTTACAAAAATTTGTGAACATTTCCTGTCAACTATTTGCGAGTCATGTGTGAGTGTGACCATGTGGACTGTTGAGTTCATTAAAATCTCTCAACTTACAACGTAAATTTGACACATCAATTACAAAACTGATCCACATTTTCTTGTTCTCCTTTCACATATATAGAGAAGAGAAGATACTACTACTAGTCCTGAATCACGATTTATATGAAAAAAGTGCAGAGATCATCAAATCATCTGCAGATGGAGATCGCCTGTTTGCTGGGCAAGCTCTACCATCATCGCTTCATCAAAGAATTTATTTCCGCTGACGTCTTCGCTCATTCCCTGCATAACCAACAAATTATACATATCGTGAGAGTCTGAAACTGATGATCCAAACACCCAACGAGTCATACAATATAACTAGCCTAGGATGTATCCAGCAAATTATAGCTGGTGTTACTTGGTTAAAGAGTAATTAGCAAGGGCCGGGTTTGTAAACAGTAGTTTCGGGGATCCTTTGGTTTGTGAGGGTTTACTGGGGTCATTTAACCAAACACTAGAGTAACAAATCAGTTTATGGTTTCATTCGTATCTTTAACCGCATGAAACCCACTAAGTTTTGGGATGTGCATTGAAACAAAGGAAATCATAATACCTTTCTACGGCGGGTCTTGACCATGAATTCCCGAGCTAGATGCTGAATAGGAGCGGGCTCAAGTGGGCGCAACTGGATGGCTTTGTCTAGAGGGTCTCCTGGCACAATGGCCCAGTGATCAAACACAGATAGGCAAAAGGCTTGTCCCTGAGTGTGGTACCTCAGATCTGTCTCAAACCCAAAGGACTCTATCACAGGCAGAAAGGCCTGCATCAACACCAAAGAATATACTCAATGAATCATCACTTAGTCAAATAACAGGAACAAAGTAAGGAGAAAAGACACAAACAAAACTAACCTTCACGATATAAGCTGGAGTACCGGGTTGAGGAACATCAGATGTGACATGCCCACGTCTACGTGACAAAACTGTGTAGATTGCAGTTACACAGTCGATTGGTGTTTGTATCTGCGACAAAACCATAACTCTTAGTTATCATTTTAAGAGAAAAAATGTGACGAGCAAAAATGGAAAGGGATTATGTACCTCCACATAGTAGACAGGTTCCATTAGCCTTGGAGTTGCCATTAGAAAAGCTGAATATGCAACACGTCTTGCTGTTGGAATCATCTGACCAGATCCTCTATGCAATGGCTCTGGTGCTATCCGTGCATCAACAATCTTGAACTTTACATTTCTGATGGGCTCATCACAGAGGGGACCTTCACGAGCACCCCACTGGAACCTGCAAGAGGAATAAAACGAAGCCACTTAGCTAAAGCCAACAAAATCGAGTAAAAGAAAAGTGTAACAGAAGAAAGATGATTACCCTTGAACAATGGAGTCTTTCACTGCCATCATCAAGTTCCTGTCCACCTCAGTTGGAAGGGTGTCATCCAATAATATGTTTGGCCCCTGATCAGTCGAAAATCAACAATCAATGAAATTGTCAAAACAGACATAAACCAACCATAACAATAAAGATAAAGTAAACCCCAGATTGCAGTGTTTTAAGAATACAAGCATTTCACCTGTTTGTCAGGGCCAAAAGCCCAGATGGAACGTGCAGCAAGTAAATCCCAGTCATATTTCGTCCTGAAGAAGTCACCAAGTTGTTTTCTGTTCCAGTCAATGCTTACAACGCCATTCTCAATGTCCTCTGCAAGTCCTCTATCCAATGGCTCTGCAATCTTTAGCATGAAACAGATATCAGATTTTTCACAAAGTAATTGTGCTTGAGCACCATACCAAACATCGCAGTCTAATATATAAGAGATAATAGTGGAAAAAGAAGATCTCTTACCATAGTTATTTTGTTCTTTTTGTTTGGTGTCTCAGCAAAACACTTCATCGACGAAGATTCAACCACTGTCTCACAGAAGGAGACCACCGGATCTGCAACCTACAAATTTAAGAAAGCAAAAGGATCTTAGCTATCAAACAGCCAAATCAGCAATTTGCTTGCACACCGGAATCACAGTCATAGAGCCAAATTAGAGATACAATTAGATACCTTTACTTCGACCTCTGAATAGAGCTCCCTGAGGTCCTTCATGATTGAATCCAAGTACAACTCACCTGTGCCTAGAATAGTATGTTCCCCAGACTCCTCAACTTTGGTAATCGCAAGGGGATAGCTTTTGCTAATTTTCCTAAGCCC
>Ga0041059_1001609_pt1 | contig 17734 bp, 15 predicted proteins | sample AraColnosormetaG_FD_56232 | JGI IMG/M metagenome (GOLD analysis project Ga0041059, IMG submission 56232) | Arabidopsis roots microbial communities from North Carolina, USA - Col MF nosort | ecosystem: Host-associated > Plants > Roots > Unclassified | place: USA: North Carolina | collected...
TTTTTTTTTTTTTTTTTTTTTTGGCGTTGTTGCTCTGGAGATTTGATTATAGAATTGGTATTGCAGGTTCACCAACAACCATGTCACATTGTTTACACCGATTATCGGCCAACTCCACTTCAGCACTATGTCTTTCCTGCTGGAGGTAATGGACTTTACTTGGTTGTGGACGAAAAATCTAAATTTCATGAGGATAGCTTCCAGAAATCTCTCAACGCACTGGTTCCGACTAATGAGAGTGACAAGAAAAGAGATAATGGAAAGTTTCAAAAGGGATTAGTGATTGGAAAACTTGGTGAAGAAAGTGATATTTTCAAATTGGTGAAAATGATAATTCAGCGGCAATATGATCCCGTGATTTTGTTCAGTTTCAGCAAAAAGGAATGCGAGGCACTTGCTATGCAGGTTAGTTTCCTCTTCTTCTGTTTGTCTAATGCAAGTAAATAAATCATTTACCGACAAATTTTTTATTTGACTTCTTTCAAAATCCCTGGATCTTTACCCTGTCATATGAGAATGTCATCTCATTTTGGGGATGTTATTTTTTTGTAACTATTAGCCAAACATGAATCTGAATTTGTTTCTGCTGAAATAAGAAAATTGGTCCAGAAAGTTAGGTGTTTTTTTAGTTTGTCTTCTTCTTATGCTTGGGATCAGTCTTATCCTTTTAAAATTGATATTGGGTTGGAGTGACTGTGATAAGCTCCTGGAGTCTTATGTGAAGATGCGGTACCTATATTATACTGTATGAGTTGGATCGCAAAAGAAGTCCTCACTTGAATCAAGACTTTTCTATAGTACTGTTCCCACCACTGAATTAAAAAACTTTCGTCATTCTTAATCTTGATAGTCTGTTATTACATTGCAGCAACGGTCTCTTCAATCTCTATATTTTTTGTTTGTATAGACTGTTCAAATTTTGTTTTTTATGATTTTTCTAGTGTGTTTGCCTGCACCTTGTAGTGCGTACTCTGTGGTGTGTTTTATTTTATGTGTATTTTACAACCTGAAGTTCATTGTCTGCGTACTGTGGGTCTTACTGTTAAAACGTGAGTCTAATACCTGTCTGTTTGTTCCACAGATGTCTAAGATGGTTTTGAACAGCGATGATGAGAAAGACGCTGTGGAGACAATCTTTGCTAGTGCAATTGATATGCTTTCAGATGATGATAAAAAGCTACCTCAGGCAAGCATTCATTAAAGCTCTTTCTAAGATGCCTGAGTGTTTGTATAATGCACCTTAACCTATATCTTTTGTGAATACTTTTCACAACTTCTTGAAACATATTGTCATGTTTTAATGTTGTGAGGTATCTGTGCGCTAGGATGATCATGTGCACATCTCTGTAGGAAATGGCTAGTATTATTGGCTTATAAGTAGTAGATTTCCCACCAATCTCGCCTCTATTATCTCAAATTTTATATTTTATTTTGTTTGCCTTGTAGCCGGCTCTCCTCTTGCACAAAAATTGATTTTTCCCTAGATATTAATCTTTTCTCTAACATGTAACATGTAATAGCTTATATTCCTTACATCTGATGTTCCATAAAGGGTCATCTTGGTGCTTGTTTAGTTGATCTAGTTTCAGATGCGATTTGGCAAATATATTTGTCCTGCAGCGAAATTGACATGATTCATGGCTTCATGTACTGCAGGTGTCAAATATTTTACCCATCTTGAAACGTGGTATAGGCGTTCATCATTCAGGACTGCTTCCAATTTTGAAAGAAGTAATTGAGATATTATTTCAGGAAGGTCTTATTAAGGTAGGTGAAGGCGTAGAACTACAATTTTCATATTGTCAATTCTTGCTACCTTTTGTTATGTAATTTTGTGATGTTTTCCTTTAGTTTGAAGTATTGCCACTGAAGTTTGAAGTATTTTCTCTTAGTGTTTGTTTGCAACAGAGACATTTAGTATTGGATTGAACATGCCGGCAAAGACGGTTGTATTTACCAATGTACGTAAGTTTGATGGAGACAAGTTCCGGTGGCTATCAAGTGGAGAGTACATACAGATGAGTGGTCGTGCCGGACGTCGAGGTATTGACAAACGAGGTATCTGCATCCTCATGGTTGACGAGAAGATGGAACCCGCTGTTGCTAAATCAATGCTCAAAGGAAGTGCTGATTCTTTGAACAGGTACATTGTTAAGTATTTCTGATATTTATTTTATTATCAACCTGATTGATAGTCTGCTTTAAGAGGGTTAGAGTTCTTGACATATTCACTCACCAAGACTGTTTTGTTTCCTTTATTCACCAGTGCCTTCCATTTGAGCTATAACATGCTTCTAAATCAATTGCGGTGTGAAGAAGGTGATCCTGAGAATCTTCTGCGAAATTCGTTCTTTCAGTTTCAAGCTGATCGTGCTATACCTGATCTCGAGGTGAAGTTGCAAAATGCAAAATGTTAGATTTCCTGATGATATAGTGTTCACTTTATGTATATGATTTGATTGTGGTCTGATCTTCGCAGAAGCAAATAAAATCTCTGGAAGAAGAGAGAGACTCTTTGGTGATTGAAGAAGAAGAAAGCTTAAAAAATTACTATAACCTGATTTTGCAATATAAGAGTCTGAAGAAGGATATACGTGAAATTGTGTTCACTCCAAAGTACTGCTTACCCTTTTTGCTGCCAAACAGAGCTGTTTGTCTCGATTGCACAAATGATGATGAAGAGCCACAATCATTCAGCATTGAAGACCAGGATACATGGGGAGTGATCATGAAATTTAACAAAGTCAAAAGTTTATCTGAAGGTTGGAACTCTGAGAATTATTTTTTCGTATAGCGCTATTAATCCGTTCACACAATGTAATCCGTTTATTGTCTTGGCATGACTAATTCATTCAGATGATGATAGTAGAAGACCAGAGGATGCAAACTACACCGTAGATGTGTTGACTAGATGTATGGTTAGCAAAGATGGCGTTGGCAAAAAGAAAGTTAAGGCTGTGCCAATTAAGGAACGTGGTGAGCCTGTTGTGGTCACTGTTCCTTTATCGCAGGTATCATGACTGCTCCGTTTTCTTTTCCTTTTCTCCTCTTCATAGTCCTATATAATCTTATACACATTCATGTATAGCTATCCTCCCCAAATTCTGCTCTTGATGATCTTATTGTTTTTCTTTATTATCATTGACAGATAAAGAGTTTAAGCAGTGCAATCATGAATATACCAAAAGATCTTGTACCTTTGGAAGCTCGAGAGAATGCTCTGAAGAAGGTTTCTGAGTTACTCTCTAGACATCCCGATGGAATACCCCTAGATCCTGAAGTTGATATGAAGGTATTTTGTTTTTCCCCCAGTACCTTTCTGCTTCTGCTCTTTCATTTGTCACAAGAGATGAATACAACTTTTACTTCATTAGATTAAGAGCAGCTCTTACAAAAAGACAGTTCGGCGGCTGGAGGCTCTGGAAAACCTATTTGAAAAACACAAAATTGCAAAATCTCCACTCATAACAGAAAAGTTGAAAGTTCTACAGATGAAGGAAGAGCTAATAGCCAAGATCAAGTCACTTAAGAAAACTGTCCGATCGTCAACAGCATTGGCGTTTAAAGATGAACTCAAGGCCAGAAAGCGTGTTTTACGAAGGCTAGGGTAAATATTTGCTAAATTTATTTCATTCACTTTCAAAATATACTTGTGAAACCAACTCAATCTTATACGTCAGCTACATCATTCTATCATGCTCTTTTTAATGTTATGGGACTGTATGTTCCATTGCTGATTCTATTAGCTTAATTTTTATCATTATGCTATTGAACGCAGATACATCACTAGTGATAATGTCGTGGAGTTGAAGGGTAAGGTTGCATGTGAAATCAGTAGTGCAGAAGAATTGACATTAACGGAGTTAATGTTCAGTGGTATCTTCAAGGATGCAAAGGTGGAGGAGTTGGTTTCGCTCCTCTCTTGCTTTGTATGGCGAGAGAGACTCCCCGACGCTGCTAAACCCAGAGAAGAACTCGACTTGCTCTTCATACAGTTACAAGACACAGCCAGGCGTGTAGCTGAAGTTCAGCTTGACTGCAAGGTATTCACTAACATATTCTCTCTGCTCAGCTAAAAGTGAATTTGACCATTTGAAGAGGCTTTGGTCCATAACTTTCTGTCTTTTATGACATTGACAGGTCGAAATAGACGTGGAGAGTTTTGTGCAGTCTTTCAGACCTGATATAATGGAGGCGGTGTATGCTTGGGCAAAAGGGTCCAAATTCTATGAGGTCATGGAGATTGCTCGTGTTTTCGAAGGGAGCTTGATCAGAGCGATAAGGAGAATGGAGGAAGTTCTGCAACAGCTCATAGTAGCTGCAAAATCTATAGGAGAAACACAGCTTGAAGCTAAACTAGAAGAAGCTGTTTCCAAGATCAAAAGAGACATTGTATTCGCGGCGTCTCTCTACTTGTGATGTCGTGCTTATTTCATCCTGGCAACAAGATTATAACAAAAGCAACGAATTTTGTTTGTACCATCATTTATTCTTAAAGTCTTATAATGTGTACTAAGAACTATAAAGCAAGAGGAGATTTATCATAATTTTATTTTTGACCATGACCATTGTTCAAGGTAGAACAAGACGTGAAACTTAATTTCCATATTTCCCGTACAAAAGCTACACAACTCCTCAAAACACATTGCATCTAAGTGAATTCATAAGACTTGAAGACATAAAACTTCATTGCTATACACAGACATCTCAACTTTCATATTGTCTAACGATCTCTTGCTTCTGCTTTCATATTTCCTACGTGGCAAGTACATTTAAAACATAACACAGTGATATACTCATCTTGATCCCGCCATAGATGATGATCTGCCCTCTGTATTCCCATTTTCCTCTGCATCAGCTTTGAGCTGCATCCTTGCATTGACTGCGAGTTTGTTCTTCGGTGAAAGTTTCTTCACTTCCTCAGGTGTGTAGATGAATATCTTCCTCACCATTCCACAGAACTCACTGCAGCACAAAAGAGAAGACCAAAATGATCATCAACGGTAAAGCAAAAGGACACATTACAGCAGATGATGCTTTGCAATTTTAACCACTGCTTTATTTGTTGACACCAAACAAAATTTAGAGTATTAGACAGCAAATGCACTTACTTCCATGGATCATCACCAACCATCATCATGTCATCTTCATCATCGGTGTAAACGACTTGCCATTTTTTGGTAGATTCTAAGAGTTCACCCTTGATATCAAACATCTCTTCCAGCTTCTTGAACAGATCTTCATAACACTCTGACCTTGTCAAATCAATAGCTCTGCCTACTGCACTGCCTTGCATGTGCACCTAAATCAAATTGCCAAAAACATTGCGTTTTAGTCAAAAGCAAGCCGCAGACACGGTCCACCAATTTAAGACCAATATTGGAGTTGTGACAAAAAAAATTGATCTTCAAAGAAAGAGCGAGCGATACAAGAGGCTAATAGTCACACCTTTGTGCAGCTACGTATCTGTCTACTTTGTGATTCTTGAGGAGACCTCAAAGAGGATTTCTCAGGGTCACCACTCCCCGAAGGAATATCAGATTGGTTGATGTTTAATGGCTCAGATTGCTGGCCAGAGTCAAACTCGTTGGATGGGACAGGTTGATCTACAGCGACAGCACCAGACACAGAGGCAGCAGAGAAACATTCATCCACATTAACATTTTCAACTAGCTCAAACCCAAAAAGCCTACAGACATTTCCATTAGTTTGTTTCTTTTCAGTAGATTCATTGTTAAACGCTGAAGCAAAGGATTCAGCTGCACTATCTGCATTGGTGGGCCAAAAGGCTGATCCAATAGATACTCCAAATGATTTGTTCCCACCATGACCAAACGTAGCAGCTTTGGCAGGAGGAGAGAATAATGGCACTGAGGAAGGAGTGTCTGCCGGGGATTTCCACACACCATCTGGAGTAACTGAAGAGAGCATCAATAAAAAGAGCAAGAGCCGCCACAAAGAAGAACAGTTCAAAGAGAAAAGAACACAGAATACCAGGACCAGATGGACCAGTGGCTGGTGAAGGTAAACCAGGAGGTCTTGGTCGTTTGTTCCTTTGCGGAGGCTGAGGTTGTGAAGACGGAGTACTATTTGCAACTAGGGGCTCAAGTTCCCAAGGTGAAACTCTTTCAGGACGAAATACAGATGAGGGTTCGTCCCATTGAACCTGAAGCATGATCAGATTGCCAATAAGCATATTAAGATGCATCACTCTATTCATTCAACTAAGAAAATACAAATCCACAACTTGCTCCACTGCAAAGTATAACAGTAGAATATTCTAACCTTTAGCGATCTCCATTCAGAATCATGCCAGACCGAAGACTTATTTTCCTGAACACCAACTATTGTGCCACTGAACCTGCATAGTTAAAACGCACACAAAAAAAAAGACTAGAAGTTATATTCAGCTTTATCAGCAAAAAGAAAACAATATAGTTAGTTTTGATACCTTTTCTCGGGAGCTTCTTCCCCCTCGAATCTCATCTTGAAACGCATGCCTACAGACAGCTTCTGGGTCTTAGCTTCGAGATACCTATTGACGCTCACAATAAACTCTGACCTACTTGTCCTGATAATAGAAGATATGTCAGCCTGGATTTGCAGCAAAATGATTATCATCAAGCATATGCAGGCAACAGTAACTCAATGGAATAAGATGCATATTTATTAAAAAATGGCTGGTGTGTCCGTCCCAGACCGGCTAAATAAATCTAACATAGCAAAATTTTCAGTTTCTAAATGGAGCTGAAAGTCTGATGCAGCAACTGATGTGTTTTGGACCATTTGATGAGACCTTGGCTTGTAGAAGACAGAAAAGATTGTTCCTGTTGTAATGGCATGAGCTGCTGTTGCAAGGACCCCAATATGCATGCTATGACTTGAAATGACAGATGACGGGATATTAGTCTGTTGTCTCATGTGCCGCCTAACACCTACTCGGAGCTCTTCATTCTCACCCCTGAAAGATAATACTATGTCACATGTCCAGCCGTATGTGGCAAAAATAATATCCAGACGAATGAAATGAGGAGCTTGCCTTAAGAATATGAAAGCATCACCAGCCACTAGTTTCTTCGAGCTAACAAAAACACTCCATCCAGTTGTTAGCAAATGACGCCTTGGTTGGCCTGTAGTCACAACCTTATGATTAAAACAAACGTGAAACAATAATATTAATGCAAAATTATGTAAAGCTTTAAAGGTTCCCAGTAGCAGTAGCATTGGGGTAAAGGAACCACAGTTTAAAGACCATCTCATAATAAGATACCAAGTGTATTAACCTCGGAAAATGTGCCTAAAATGCCATTCACTATTGTGCAAATCAGTTGCAACCAATTCTTGCCACGGTGGTTGTTGGGACATATCCTAGAAAAGAGAAAGCAAACTGTTACACAAAATAGCAGTGGAGATGTTTCCAAAAAGCAACCAGAACACCGGAAGCAAGTCTGACCAAGGGTGGGAGACAATCATCTGCATGTCTCCGTAGCACCGAGAAGCCACCATGTGTGCTTGTGTCTGAAGCAGTTAGTGTCTTGCAAAATGAATGTACGGTGCACTTTTCAGGTTCTTGAACAGGGGCATCTGGGCTAGTGGGTTCGCTTTGCTGATAACCAAACACAATAGTTTCACCAAAATCAAGTACAGGAAAAAAAATTACCGAACCGTTTTTTGTGAAACACCAAACCATCAAAATTTACTTACATCCAGTTCTGGCAATAAGGTTATTTGCGCATATACTTCGTCAGTCTCGGGCTCTGCCTGAGCTTGCAAAGTGAAGCACAACAAGGTATAATATTCTTTAGCCAACCCATTTCATGAAGAAAAGGTAAGAAACTTTTATCATATATCATGGAATTTAGCCTACCCTGCGCTGGATGTTGATAACTTTACAGAGGATCTTAGATGGGAGGTTGAAGGAAGGCATCTGTTGCTCCAAACCTTGGTGCATTGATGCCTCGAGCTGCACAGGAAGTGACCAATTAAATGCATAAATGTGATAATCAGATAAGATGAAAGAAACAATAATCATGTGAAATCAAAACAGGTAGTGCATTTATCCGTTCTATACAACAATACATGTTTTGTGATTTTACTTTTAAACTAGAAAGCACCAACAAGGTATTTTGAAGCGACAGTTGACACAGTAATAACAGTCCAATTAACATAACCGGCTTTAGCAAATGATAATGTTAAATGATTCAACCCAATAACCAACCTGCTCCATGTGGCCTTCAGGGAAATAATAAACTCGTTCCCCTTCACGAGGTAGGGTTACAAGAGGTCCAGCACAGGCATGCCAGAGCTCCCTACATAAAGCATCACTTAAAACTCCTACAAAGAAACAGATATGGGTTATGTGACGCAACAATATATCTCAAAAACAAAGCAATGGTTGCAATCTCCAAGGCTTTAAAACCCTTATCCAGTTCTTAATCATCCATTTCAAGTTATGCAGAATCCCCAAACAAGCTTAGAAAGTGGATTCCCAGTAGAAAATAGCAAAGAATGGTATAAAAACAAGAAATATTCCACGAACCTCCAGGTTTACCAGATGAATGATTGGAAGCTGCCATTAGGAATCTACTTACTTTCGATAAATTTACCTGGGCAACAAAACAAAAGAAGAGAAAACTATAAGATTGAAATGTTATTCTGAAAGAGAAAAGAAGAAGATGGACCTATCCTCCTCTAATTTAGACAAACAAAACTCTGATAGATGTTATTATGTAGAAACATTTAAAACCCCATTCATAAATTTACTGACAAAAATGTGGGCCATTTATGTAACTGCTTTGTTCTACATTGTGTCTAAAGCACATCACAAGACTCAGATTCTCAAAATTTTATTACCCAATTTGAAGAGAAAATCCAATAATCACTCAAACAAAGAGGTAAAAAGAAAGAACAAATAAAGCAAAAGCAAGACAAGAACCTGCTCAATAACATACCAAAAATGAACAGATTTTAGTCCTTAATAACTTCACACAAAGCAACACCAAAACTGTTACTAAAACCATCTCTACAATGACAAGACTTCAAACTCAGAACCTAAAATTATCATACAGAATCAAATCTAAGAGAAGAACACAACAGCTACAGACAAAATTTCAGAACCACCAAAGAGAAACCTCATTTAGAAAGCTTGAAAAGGAACGATTTTTAGATCAGGAACGAGAAAAAGAGTTGAATTTTGGATATGAAACAAAGTAACGATTCCTGATCTAGATTATCCCCAAAATCAAAATCCTAGTAAAATCGACAAACCCAGCTCAAATCTGACTACAGATCCTCTAAAGTCTCCTCCTTTTCCAACATTTACTAAGCAGAACCAAGCAAAACAAGCAAAACCCAGAAATAAAAATCGAACCTTTAACTTAAAACCACTGGATCCAAAGCGAGCTAGGGTTCAAACAAAACCCAGAAAGGGGATAGAAGAGAAACTAAGAATTGCTGTCAAAAAATAATGTAAGAAGAGGAAAAAGAAAACAGTAGAAGATTGATTTGTAACAAAGATGTGAGAGAGAGAGAGATAAAGGTGTGTATGTAAAGGTGTATACACACACCGTCAGTGTTTGGTTGAAGCCGACACGAACCCTTTGGCTATGGCTTGCCTCTTTTTCTCCTCTCCTCTTTATATTTTTTTTTAATTGTGTCGTCGCTTTGGGTTTTTGTTTCCAACCACAAGCAAATGACTTGCTCTCTAGTCTCCTTAACTTTGAAAAAAGAGCTTTTCTTTGAGAAAAATTCACTAAACTAGCCATAATTAACGGATTTATTGGGTTTAGCTGTTAATTTAGTAGAGATTAGTGAACTTGTATGTTTTTAGACTTTGCATACATATTAAGAATTTTTTTACTACTACAAATATATTCGTGTTTAATAAATATTCATTAGTTGTTTTATTAATTCAACCCTAGTTAATAGGAGATAAAATTAAAAAAAAATCTACATTTATCTTTATGAGACAATTTTTGGTTTCTTTCTAAAACTTATATTATAAAGAAATGAGAGAGTAATTATTTTTTCTGTATTTCAACATTATGTGAATTGAAAGGTGCATCATGAATCATGATTTTTGTATTTTCAAATTAGATTATATATTTAACCAAATTCATATGAGTGACAAAATTAATATTGTCATATGAATCTGTAATGTTTTTATCTGGAGCTCGGATTTGACTATGGAGGAGACACTAGTGAAGAGATTTTGTAGCGATTTAGTGCTATCATGTGAATCTCATCCATTATTTCTGAGGGTATTTTTGTTGAAAACAATCAAGTGTAGCATCTTCTCGCTTGTTTTGCAAAATTCCAAAACCTATTACTTTTTCTTAATTCTTTTCAAAAATATGTCTATGTAGCATCCTAATTGTTTCTTAGAAAATACTCAAAATATGAATATAACATGTGACAATTCTGCTAGAAAAAGAAAAGAAAAACAAAAAAACTGAAACACTCTAGGCAAAAATATCAAGCATCAAAATTGATAACGAAGTTCATGTAGATAGAATCCAAAAATCCTTGAGCTAAGAAAGCGGCACAAAGCGAGACCACCCAATTCTTCCAAATATTCTCTAACAAATAAATGTATAAAATTTTTTGGTGGTTTAAAGTTAACTACTAATCTAATCGAATGGAGATGGAGAGCGAGTTAGCTTTAAATTGGGCATAATGATTTGCTACTAGCCTAGTTAGAAGAAATGACAGTCCACCTAAGATGAAATAATCTGTTATTCTAGAATTTCTGACAGAGGAGAACCCTTTGAAATAAGATATCTAAGAACTTTCGACGTTTAGTTCTGGAATCCTAAGTTTCTTTCTCTCTTCTTAAAAGAGATATGAAACAGGCTTTGAGATTTGAGATTTTGTTTTATTTTTGGCAAAAACATTAGTCATCGCTTCTTGGCCAATTATTTTTGAAAGTTAATTTTTGCCCTTAATATGATTCTCTTTTTTAAAAAGGATAGTCTTTTTGCTTAGAGGATGGCTCTGATCACTATGTATGTATATGAGGCTCATCGTCCTTTGATGTGAATGTATGAGAAGTTATTAGAGTTAGCATGTAGTTTATAAACACGCATTAATGGTACAGTTAACCAAGGCCACAACAAACTACTTCGGCACCAGCGTACTTTTGAAAAATGTGTCCATACTTGATAGGACAAAAGCGGCGGAATACCATGAACCGTTCAAGATTTGAAACCCATAACCCAAATTTGGTCGTAACGTGGTAACTTGATAAATATAAATTCATATCCTTTGATTCATATAATCATATTCATAATAAAGCAACTCGACCCGTATAAGCATACCTATTATTCTGTTTTACTTTAAATAACTCACTACGTGAAATATTTGACTAGGAATTTTCACATGAAAGTTGTAGGATTACTTAATTACATTAAAACTATATATTTTAGTGTGTTTAAACAGTAAATAGCACAATTGATTACATAGTCCCTAGTGACTACTTTCATATCTTTATATATTTTCTCTTTAAAAATGTGTCATTGATAAAAGTAATTTTGAGGTTCATCTTTGCATTGAGTGAAAATCTTCAAAATAATATATAGGTAAACATATAAATGATTCCTAACATATGATTGAATTATTGTTATTCGTTGGTATACCATTCTTAACAAATTGATTCTTTTTAAAATTTATGTACCATGATAAAAATCGTAATAACTGATTAACAAAACTACTTTTATTAAAATAACAATGCATATTTATACTAGTTGAAAATGACTTACATTGTGTGTAAAATGTTTATTTTTTCATGCGATATTAGTATTGATTTTAGCAACGATTTTTTGGTTATAAAACACAAAGGTCACCACAAGCGATCTTCGAATATGAGCAAAATGCATTAGAGAAAGTTTGAGAAATGAAAAAAAAAAAAAAATCAATCTCTCATAATCTCATTGTACTCATATTCTCTCGAAGTGAAACACCACATCACAACTAATTTTATCATTTTTAATGTAATCTCTCAAATTGCGGAATCTACTCAAACTGGTGGTGGCGACAGTAAAATTCAACGAATAGATTTTTATTTGTTATTCATTAACTTTGAAAAAAAACTTGAAACTTTGACAAAAGTTATATTTATAAAATAAAACCAATAATTTCAACTCAAAAATTACACTACAATAATACTATTAACTTTGTTGATACTTAATGCAATTATCAAATTTATATTTATTATTAAAAAAAAATTGCATGTGTTGTTAAATGGAAAATAATGCAAACCCACCAGAGTTCCTTACAGCTTCACTGCTTGTCTCCTGTGGTGGGGACTCAATTGAGATTCACGCGCTGCAAAAGAAGCATACCACTTGGATTAATAAAATGATTTTTGATTAACTAGTAACAAAATTAGAGATTCAGGCTATCAGTAATAATTAATGTATGCTTAATAATTGAGCTTTTTTGTCTTTGACAGTACCACCACTAGCTTTACGTGTTTTCTTCTCGGTAAGCATGGACATGTCTCCTTTGTCTCTAACCAATCTTTTTATTCTGATTATTTCTTTTTTTGCAACCAAAACCTAATTTTCTTAGTTCTGAAATTTAATTCAAAAATAGAAAACTTTCTTTAAACTAACAAGTTACATAAAGAAAAAAAACATAAATGTTACAATTAGTTTCAACGGTACGACGAAACTAAATAACCTGTTTTGGTCTTTATTATTTTATTGAGATATTAGAACTTCGGTTTTAGGCGTTATTGGATACATATTTAAGGGTTATGTGTTGCTCTTAAGTCTAATCATGACTCATGAGTTGAACCAAGTCGATTTTAAGGTGAACCGATCTGTTTCCGAGGTGAACAAATCCGTTCCTAAAATGAATTTTGCAATTACTCATTGTTACTTTGTATTTAAAAAGATAGCAATGATCAGTAAAAAAAAAGAAGAAGAAGATGGCAATGAGTTGGCATAGACTTTTTATTGCGGTAATGATATCATGAACACAAGTCATGAAGTAAAGGAAACATGAGAACATTTCTAGTTTTTAGTACTTTTTTACAGAAGTTACCCTGTAGTTCAAACATTAATCTGGTTCGGCCCCGGTCCGGTTTTTTATTTTTATAACGTTGGGCTCTAATTGGAATAATGAATATTTGCCAAGCCATCGTTCACATTATTTTCAAGCTTTCCAAAACAATATACACACATTCATTAGTAAGCCCAATCTTGAGGCCCAATACAGACCTATTAAAAAACTCTTTAACAGCCTACCATATATATTTTCCACTCATAAATTCAAAAGCAAGATACATTACGATTTGGAGTAACGTTCGTTATAAAATTGAAAGTGACTAAAATTACAGAGAAGGTATACCAAGGAGTACACAAAAAATATAGTGGAAAATTACTTTTAAAGTCAATATTAACTCAATAGACGTAAACACATAACAATCAGGAATCATATGATCATCAATTGATCACAGGATTATGAAAGCATGCAAGTTACGAGAAAAATATTAGTAATAGATTGAAAGCATCATAATACAATACATTATCATTACTTTGTAAAATCAAACCATATAGAAAATCTATAGACTATTGCATGCATGTTGCTAAATTAACAGCAAGCCCTAATTATAACGTATTCATCTTGGATAACCAACAAGAGTAAGTATATTAAAGTTTTTGATTTTTATTTTTAATATATATTTTAGTTTGCAAAATATATTTCAAACGACACCAATCTGATATTACAAGGTAGCTCGTCTTGTAATAAGAAAATAAAAAAAGGTAGCTCGTCTTGATTTCTAACATCGATGATTTTTATTTATTTATTTTGTTTAAAACATGAAATATACGGATTTAAATTCAACGAACGACTTTGAACCTCAGTTTGTGTGTATATATATGGCTATATCAAGTCGATTAGAAATCATTAAAAGATAGCTTCTTGCATTTCGTTGTACGTTTTATTCGAAAGTACCAAAAACAATCCATCAAGTAAAAGTAAATCATCTTGGATTCCAGTAGATTCACCGATGGATTTGAATTCTTGGCAAAAAACAATTAAAACAAAAAGATAAAAGATTATTATTTTTATTTTTTCTTAAAACAAAAGATTTGAAAGTCACATTGTGTGAGCTCAAGATCACTTGAGAAGCATAAGGTTGCGATAACGCTTGCGCTTACGTCTTGCTGTCAGAGCCGTGCCTCATGTACAAAAAATAAGGCATTTGCCTTAGGCCACCAAAAATTAAACAAATAAAAAGGCCACATTTTTCCTAAATTAAGTAAAACATTTATTTTTATATAGTGTTTTAGGTTTTTTTTTTGGAAATAAAACTCAAATCATTAACATTTATATAAAATTTTGTTTGTGTTTCATTTTCACTAACTACTAAATCTTGTTTATTTATTATTATTATTTTTTAAATCAAGCAACATTTTCTTATCCTTTTACATTAAAAAAAATTTCTCTCAAAAATATAATATGTTTGGCCACATTTTAAAAATTTGTCTTAAGCCACAATGGACCTTGGCACGGCACTGCTTGCTGTGATAATGTTTTGGATATCTTTGTTGATGAGGTTGAAGAGAGTAGCGGTTGGGATCGAGACATGGTTGTGAACTACACTTTCTCTTTGTTTCCAAATGTGGTAAACAGTTGACTGCGTTGCTATCCTCCTAATGAGGTTCTTACTTTGTAAAAGCCAAAAAAATCTATGATATTAACATTCATAGCAACAACAAAAAGAAAAAGAAAAAAAAAAGGAAGATTCAACGTCATTATATTTTACTGACAAAATTTAAAGATGAGGTATCCACTATTGAATACGCTTGAATAGTAAATATATCTAGAGATAGTACAAAGAGTAAAAATCGCATTTCAGAAACTCAAGAGCGGCAGGAAAATAATACAAAAGCATCACAAATTATGAAACCCACTTCTTGTAATAACTCTATAGTTGAAGTAACTGTGCTAAGTGGGAGAATGTAATAATGCCATTAAAATGGGGGACAAATTGATGCAATATTTTAACCATCAATGAGTAAAGTAAAGTTGAATATAAAGAAACTATTAATACTAGTGGATAAAGGAAGGACGAGCCAATCTTTAACACCCAACATGTTCCAGACATGTTTCTTACCATTAGATTGTGTCCAAATTGAGAACATCATTGAGGAAATAACAAATCCATCACTTTTCATCGTGTTCCTCTTTTCTAATTTACATAGATAACTTTTGTGGGAAAGAAAATGTTGGTGTTGTGTTTCCTGTTTGTGTACTGTGACAATGATTCCGGTAAATTTCGATAAAGAACATTCGAGTTATCTTATCTGGTTAGTCTCATACTAATTAGTTTCATTAGCTGATTAGTATCAGAGTTAATTATCATTATTTGAATACTTCTGTTTGTAATTGTTGATACTCCAATTTTACACTTGCATGTAAACAAGCTTAGATGTGAGAAAAAAAAACCATAAAAAAAGTTCTTGTAATAGTAACACAACGATGAATTGTTCAATATTTTTCTTTCTCTATGACCTTGAGTTTTCAGAAATTCTCTCGATAATCTTCATCATTAATACTCTCTGATTTCTCCGATGATCATCTTTATTGGTTCTTCGCAATTTGTTTTCGGTTCTGCATCATTACTTCTCTGTCTCCTTTCGTTTCATCTATTTTTTTTATTGTTCGTATGAATTTCAGCTCACTTTCACGAATCACGATTTAATCTACGAATCCTGTCTTTTCTATATCGTCAAACATTTTAATTTTGTACGTCGAACCATCTTTGCATTCCATTGCTTTCTGAACTACAACACAAACATGTCACTCAAATATAACGTTACGGTTTATATCCTAAATTTGATCTTTAAAAAAGGATTTAAAAGTAAAAAGGTAAAAGGCACACGTCATTTATACTGGTTTATCATAAATATAAGAGCTACGTCAACATTTTGTCGCGTCGGATTTTACTATGTATAAGAAAAAACAGTTTCTTAATGTTTACTTATTACTCTCTCTTTAGCCTCATCTAGCTCTACAACCCAAGAAAATAATGACAAAGAATAAATAACAAAAAGAAACCTAACCTAAAATATCCTTAATGAATACCTTGATTAAAAAAAACTAGATATAAGATTCCACATATCAACTTAAAAATGGTATAACATTTTTTTGGTATTTTTTGTTCACAAAATATATTAAGATAACATTTATTTTATATTTTCATTGTAATTCCATGAATATAATAGGGAAAAAACTATACTAGATATTTGAATATATCATTTTAATGTTTTTTTTTTACCAAGTGTCAATATATAGCTCAAGTGGCAAAATATCTCAAACAAAACCTACAACCCGCTGGTTCAAGTAGCACGTACGAGAAACCCATATAAAATATATTTTCTTCGGCTTGAGAGGATATACAAGTATAGACTCAGAACCTCTTAGCAATAAAATGGAAACAAAGATTAATTTTCTTTTTCTTTTTTCCAATTTTTTTGTTTTAGTTTTCTATTCATATTTGTAGCATGTAATAAAGCATCTATCGAAATTAATGTTGTTGACAAAAAATTAAAAGTGAGACTATGAAATCGAAGGACAAATACACCAGTTTATTTATATTAATTATATGCTGGAGATGCATGTTAATAGGTGATATTATATGTATTGTACATTTTTTTATGCATCAAGCTAAATGTTCTCATCACCCACAACATTAGTGTTGTTGCGTCTCGAAGACTTAATGTTCCAACGAGACCAAAAGAGATAGCTAAGAAAGTTCAAGAGACTAAGAACCGCTAAAAGCCAGTAAAATAGATCGAGCCTGTCCTTATTTAGGTCGTTCTCCCCGAGCCACCCTTTAGAGTCGACTGACGTGGAAGTGATCTTGTTTACGACCGAAACGAGCACCGAGCTGAAGTAAAACCCAAAGGAGTAGGAACAATAAGTCAATGCCATCAAGAATGATTCCATGCCCTTTGCAGATTGCTTGTAAAAAAACTCGATTAATCCAACAGCTGTAAACATCTCGGAGATACCAAAGATCAAGAACTGTGGCGTGATCCAGAAGATACTCAAGATTCTACCGTCAAGAACCGAAGAGTCTCTACGTTTCTTCTCGAGCATGGCAGCTGAAACCATGGAGAAAGTGGAGAGGAAGAGTCCAATTCCTATCCGAGTCAATGGAGGAATACCTGAGTTATGTCCTGTGAGCTTACGTGCAAAAGGGACTAAGAAAGAGTCGTAGAGAGGGACAAGGAATATGAGCATTATGTAAGGGATGGCCTGGAGTGAAGCCGGAGGGATGTGGAAGGAATTTGAGAGACGAGTGTTCATGGAACTTCCTTGTTGGACTGAAAACGTTTGGAGCTGTGCCAAGATGGTGTTGAAGACTATGGTGCTTGCAAAGATAGGGACAAGTGAGATTAGGGTTTTTACTTGCTCTACTTGTGTTACTGTGCATAGCCTCCATGGACTCTCCTTTGTGTTTGTGTCTTGGATTTTGATGCATGCCTTGTCCAAGAACCTGCCCAAATTTTCAAATACAATCCTTAGATTTTATTATTCTTGTCGGATTTCATGCGTATATCTGATTACATGAGACATTTTTTTATATAAAAACTACATTGTAACATTTTTAAAAAGTCTTAATATTTCCTTTAACTTACGCCTTTACGATTTAGAAATGATATTTTGATTACAACCTTTAAAGTTTTTGTTAAATTAAAAAAAAAAAAAAAAAAAAAAA
>Ga0041059_1001610_pt1 | contig 17730 bp, 14 predicted proteins | sample AraColnosormetaG_FD_56232 | JGI IMG/M metagenome (GOLD analysis project Ga0041059, IMG submission 56232) | Arabidopsis roots microbial communities from North Carolina, USA - Col MF nosort | ecosystem: Host-associated > Plants > Roots > Unclassified | place: USA: North Carolina | collected...
TTAAAAAAAAAAAAAAAAAAAAAAGCATCTATTCGCTGGGTTTTATGTTCCGGCCGGCCTTCAAGACACCGCAAGCTTGTGGATGGCGATGGTTTTCATCATCATGCTGTGGTTTATATTCATCTCAAAGTAGGCTGCAAAAGAGCGGGAGAACGGTCTATTCCACTCCAAACTTAGTTACTTTATCGTATCCATACATAGAACTTTGAAGTATGCTTTTAACTATATGAACTAACTTATAATTTGAATTTACTACATAAACAATCAAAATATGGCTGAAACCAACAAATCAATAGATGCCGTTAGTTAAACCGTTAATGTAGCTGACTAGGATGCCACATGGATAGACTTTACAAAAACGAATCTAAACAACTTAAAAGACGTCGTATCTGTGACATCTACTGTCTCTTGAACTATTGTGTTCAAGGGACAGTAGATGTCACAGGTTCGATATGTTTAGATTCGTTTAGATTCAGTTTACTTCTAAGAAAAATATAATATTTTTTTTTAAAAACATATATTTCATCAAGCAAACCTGAAATAGCCAAAAAGATTTTTTTTTAAAAAGCCAAAATAAAAAAGGAAGAAAAAGGGTTCCATAACAAGAAAAGAGAAGAAAATTAAAAGGCTAGTGACTAAAGATACATTTTCATAATAAAAGAATAAAAGAATTTAAAAAATGTATATGAGCAAATCATAAGCAAAATATAAGTATTAAACAATATCAAATAGGTTTAAATTAATTTTATTACACAGAATAAAATAATTAGTAATCATCAATAATACTAAAAACATATAGTAGTACAAATAAAAACATAGTAGTACAAACTCACGGAGGAAACGGGTGTCTAACGTAATTAATTTTTCGATTCAAACCAATGATTCATCGCCTAAGATTTTTGTGCCGGTCTAGCGACACAACCCACATATTTTTTTCAAAGTTGATTTATAAAGTTCTATGAGTTGTAAAACATTATTACCTTAGCAAAGAGAGACCTGCGGAAGAATCTGGATGTTGTACAAATATTCAAATTTCCTATATTACCACCTCGTTTACAATTTATTAATGGTTATGATATATATGTTTGTGACTCAGTTGCTTGTTAAGTATGAACCGTCAATAATTAAAAAGTCATTTTAGTAGAAAAACAAAAAAAATGTATAATTGTATAACAAGTTAGCAACCCACATATGTTGCAGAGTTGATTTATAAAAAAAGATTGGGGACAGAGTTACCATTAGAAGTTTGGATCGAAACAATTGTTTTTTTTTGTTTTTGATAAAATATTGATCGACACAATTGTTTGACATTCATTTAATGTTCTTAACACAAAACCAAAATCCATATGACTATATTTATATTAATTATGTTGTTAGTTTTGTTGAAATAAGTTATCCAAAAACAAATTTCAAGAATAATTTGAAAGATTTTGGGTCTTTCTACTTTCTAGGAATTGCAAGGTCAAGGCGGTTGGTCTTGTGTCATGATTTTCTTCGTTTTAACTATTCAAAGAAAACAAATATTGATAATAAAATAACCTTGTTGTGATTATCTAGAAAAAGGGCTGTAGAAGAAACAAGAAGCATCTCTGTTTTATGTTCCCAAATGAACCAGAAACTCTTAGAAACTTCTAACACCTCTTAGAAACCAACCTTTTAGCATAAACCCTAATCCCATCTTTATAAACCAAACACTTCTTGCCTTTTTCTTGCAAACTCACAAAAAAGAAGACAAGAAGACAAAAATTAAGAAATTTACCGATTTGAAAACAATGGCTCTAGCTCGTCTGGCTTTGAGAAACCTTCAACAAAAACTGTCTCCTAGTTTGATGGGTCAATCTTGTGAAAGAGGTTTGGTCGGAAATCGACATAATCCAATGAAGCTAAACAGATTCATGGCTACTTCGGCTGGTGAACAAGAGGATAAGATGAACACAGAAGTGAGTGTGTCTGAGAAGAAATCTCCTCGACAGAATTTCCCCCGGAGACGTGGCCGAAAAAGCCTCTGGCGTAACACCGACGATCATGGCTACTTCACTCCCACCCTAAATGGTACGTTTGTCATTTTAGTTCATTATTGATATACCTATTTAGCAGAAAATTTCAATAGTGTCACAATAATAATATTTTCGAAATAAATTATATAAAAAAAATTCAACATTTAAGTGTAAAATATATCCCATAAAAGAAAAATTAAGAAGAAAATTTGAAATTCTAGAATCATAAAAATACATCAAATTTTAAATTTACATTTTCATTGCATTAAATCTCATGAAACATAATTAATGTAAACCTCTATTTTTGCTTGAATTGAATTTTTTCTTCTTCTTAAAACAGAGTTCTTTCCTCCGACTATAGGAAATACTCTGATACAAGCAACAGAGAATATGAACAGAATTTTCGACAACTTCAACGTGAATCCATTCCAACTAATGGGTCAAGTGAAAGAGCAAGACGACTGTTACAAGCTCAGATACGAGGTTCCAGGGCTAACCAAAGAAGACGTGAAGATCACGGTAAATGATGGAATCTTGACGATTAAAGGAGATCACAAGGCGGAGGAAGAGAAAGGCTCACCTGAGGAAGACGAGTACTGGTCTTCAAAGAGTTATGGTTACTACAACACGAGCTTATCGTTGCCTGATGATGCTAAGGTTGAGGACATTAAGGCGGAGCTCAAGAATGGTGTGCTTAATCTTGTGATTCCTAGGACGGAGAAGCCAAAGAAGAATGTTCAGGAGATTTCTGTTGAGTAGAAGAGATACGGTGTCGTTTTTGTGTTCTTTGATGGACTAAGCAAATTAATGTTGTACCTTTTTTATGTTTATGCGAATGGAATCAGTTATTAAGTTGCTAATTAACTTAGTTCATTTGCGCAAACAAAAGAAGCTAGAAAATACATTATAGACTAATTGAACAAGCAAAGAATGAACCAGTTTTGTGTTTGTAATGAGAATGGAATAAATTGTTATTCAGCATAGTTAATTTTCGCAAAAGAAAGAAGCCAAAATTAATTAAAAGAAGCAGCAAATGTTGTGTCCCTTTTATGTTTTCTATGCGAATGGCTCAATGGAGTAAATTGCTAATTCACGTCATGAACACAAAAATGTTGATATATTAAACAAGAAGTCCATTTTTGTACCTCATATCAAAATTTTATTTGTAAATTTTGTATTAATAATTGTGGATTTGCTATACTATACTATGAAATATTTTTCTTTATAGACAAGTTATGTTATACATTAAATTATTTATTTATTAATAAGTACAGTATTTTAGTGTATTGTCAGAGTTCAGTTTCTTTAAAGAAAACACAATATTTTTTTTTTTTGTCGTCAAGAAAACACAATATTTATGTTAAACAAAAATGCATGATATTTCAATAGTTTGTGGAAAATTATAGAAAATATTTCATTTTCCTTCTTTTAGTTTGGTATTAAGAAGGAAAAAACCAAAAACATTTTTTTGATAATGTATACATAAATTAAAATTAAAATAATGAGAAAACAAAACAAGGTCCAAAATACCTTGTGAAGAAAATGGCGACGGCGTTTGCCAACACGACTTCAAGCTCCAACCTTTACCTCCATCGCTGCCGTAAAAACCATCCTCTTCCATCTCCGTCGTTCTTTTCACCGTTCCGGTCGTCTCCACTTCCTTCTCAGACCCTTTTCCTCGTCCCCACTCCAAAACCTGTACGACGCATCGCGGTCGCTCCTCTCGGCCCTCCAACGCCGCCTAGTCCCGACCCACCTCCGCCTAAAAACACGACTGAGCTCACAAGTTCGTCTTTCCCTTCTTACCCTTAAAACTTCAATGTTTCAACTCTGAGTTCTGATTTTGTTTACTGCCAATTCTATTTTTCAATCTTTCCTAATTCGATGAAATTGCATTACGGAATTCGAATTAGGAGAATGAAGGTGGTTTAACTGCTATTGATTCGTAGATAAAGATGTTAATCTTAGTCCTCAAGATCGATTACTGTTCATTGCTAAAGTTTTGATCTTTGTGACAATTTATAGACTTTTACTCTTGTTAAGCATTAAGGATTTATAAATCTCCTCCTTTTACAACTTGTGAATGTCTTCCAAAAGTTCCACCATTTTCTTTTCCCTACAGGTTTAGTCATTGGTTGCAATACGAGAGCAATCTTCTTAACAATTTGGATTCATAGTTGTTGTTTGGTATCACATTTTGTGTAGGTCTTGTGGGAGTAGCGTCGATGATTCAAGACCGTGTAAAGATCTTTCTTTCAGTACTAATTTGGATCTCTCTCTTCTTTTGGGCTTCGGCTTTACAAGGAAGAGGCAGCAAAGGTAATGGTAAAGGGAAGAAGGGTTCACGCTTCAAATAGTATTAGTTAGATTGGTGTGGTGATGATGATGATGATTGATGAAAACTCCTCTACACGTTTGTGTATATATACAGAGGAAATATTCTTCCAAGTAAAGCAAATTTCTTGTCAGACTACAGTTTTATACTAGAAACTAGATTGTTCTCTTCTTACGATATCTCTAGCTTAGAGCTATAGAGATTACTCTACTGTGATGAAACTAAAGTAGTTTGCATTTAAGTCAAAATGCCAAATCAATATCATTGTTTATTGAAAGCTGTTTCAGATTGTAAATGACTAGATGTGTTTGGTGTGTGCTTGATTCAGCCAAACGGTAAACCGCACCGTTTCTTTGATTTGAATGTTTGTTGTATAAAATGGGCCTTTAGATATGTTATATAACTTGTTTGGGCTTCAACATACTCTTTTATTGGGCCTCTCTATATAATATAATATTTCCAAAGTTGTATTTAATTATTATTTGATTTATATTTAAAACAGTGGTTGTTTATTCATGATATGAAAAAAGAAATAACTGGATTTAGGTAAACCTTATTCAATACTGGGACAATGAATTAACCAGCTCATGATTAGTTGGACCTGTTTTGGTTAAAGGCTGGTAGTAAGTTTAGAAACAGAAATTTATGATAAGAGCCTAACATTTTGTTCTGACCACACTGAGTAATTTAACAATCTATCTAAATTAAGATTTTATGCTATGTTTAATTTATATTTGTTCTGATTATAGCAAATAAATTTCCATATCTAGAGATCTTCTTCATACACAATAAAAAAAACTAGTATTTGAACTTTTGTATGTATTAAAAATTGCAAGATTTTGTAAGTACAGATTCACCAAGGTGAGGTGTGTGATTAGGAAACTTTGATTAGTTGTCATGTGTCATCAACAGGCCATGAAAAGGAAATCTTTGAAATTCAAAAAACAATACCTTTTGATGAAATTATTACTATATAAATACTATATGTGACTATGTGTGGATATGCACAATCATTCCCACTAATAGTTTAATAAAGTGTATAATTTTTTTCAAATTAAAACAGCTAAACACACACAACCACATTCAAAAAGGGGTTAAGCATTGAAGAATATTCTAAGAAAATTTGTTTCTCTTCTTACAGAAGTAAAAGCGACTCTCTCTCTCATTAAGCATCAAAGGAGTTTCGTTTTTCTTGCTTTGCTGTTACATTCTTCAGGAAAAAGGCGTTACCTTTACTCTCTCTGCATCAACGAGGAAGCGTGTAGAGCTAAAGGAGCTGAATTTGAGAGATTTTTTTGTTTTGTTTCTGGGTTTGTTCAAAGATGCAAATTTTTAGTTGTTTCTGCTGTGGAAAAGGATTTGATCGGTATGTATGGAGTTTTAATCTTGATTTTCAACTTGATTTGCTGGTTTATGGGTTTTATCTAGTTTCTCCATTGTTTTGTTCTTCAGAAATTTGTTCTTGCTTTGATCCGTTTTGCTATTCTTCTTTATTAGGGTTTTGAGATTTATATCATTTCTCGAGCCTATTCATGTTCAAAATTTATTTCTTGGTGTAAAGTTTGGAACTTTCGAACAATAATCTACTGTTTGATAAGCTTAAGTTGCAGATTTGATAAACCCAAGAAGAAAGTAATGTTAATTTGGTTTGATGTGACAACTTTACACAGGCAAAAGAAGGTGAAAACGGAGCCATCGTGGAGGATCTTTTCACTCAAGGAACTTCACGCAGCAACAAACAGTTTTAATTACGATAACAAGCTCGGTGAAGGCAGATTTGGCAGTGTGTATTGGGGTCAGCTATGGGATGGATCTCAAGTAATGATTATCTTGAACTTACTTGATATATAGAAATCTCTTCTTTTCCGGGTCAGCATTGTATTGACTTAGTTTGTCGAATCACAATGTGTAGATGTGGTCTCTTTGATCTTCATACTGTAATGAGCTTTTGTTTTTGTCTGTAGATTGCAGTCAAGAGATTGAAGGCATGGAGTAGCAGAGAAGAGATAGATTTTGCTGTAGAAGTCGAGATTCTTGCTCGTATCCGTCACAAGAATCTATTGAGTGTACGAGGTTACTGTGCAGAAGGACAAGAACGACTCATTGTATATGATTACATGCCAAATTTGAGCTTGGTCTCTCATCTTCATGGTCAACATTCATCTGAGTCGCTTCTTGATTGGACTAGGCGGATGAATATTGCTGTATCTTCTGCTCAGGCGATTGCGTAAGTTTTCGGGATCAAGAAAAGTTCATATAAATTAGCAACATCTACTGTTGACTGATTTATTCGTTTCCATTTTTTTTACAGCTACTTGCATCATTTTGCAACACCTAGAATAGTCCATGGAGATGTGAGAGCAAGCAATGTGCTGCTAGATTCTGAGTTTGAAGCTCGGGTTACAGATTTCGGATACGATAAGCTGATGCCAGATGATGGAGCTAACAAAAGCACCAAGGGTAATAACATTGGGTATCTCTCACCAGAATGTATCGAATCTGGAAAAGAATCAGACATGGGAGATGTGTATAGTTTCGGTGTTCTTTTGCTGGAGCTTGTAACTGGTAAGAGACCTACAGAGAGGGTAAACTTAACAACAAAGAGGGGTATTACCGAATGGGTTTTACCTCTTGTTTACGAAAGAAAGTTTGGTGAAATTGTGGATCAAAGGCTGAATGGGAAGTATGTGGAAGAAGAGCTGAAAAGGATAGTTTTGGTTGGTCTCATGTGTGCTCAGAGGGAGTCAGAGAAGAGACCAACAATGTCTGAAGTTGTGGAGATGCTAATGATTGAATCAAAGGAGAAAATGGCTCAGCTTGAAGCTAATCCACTCTTCAATGGAAACAATGATGGTGAAGTTATAGATGAAAGCTCAGAGATCATTTCTGAAGTGAGAGATCATCAATAACAAGAACAAGAATGTTATTCAAATTCACGCATTCTTGTTTTCTTTTGCTAGAATCTGGTTTTTGGTTGTGCTTGTTTTTAGAAGAGTGTTTGTGCTTGTTTTTAGAATAGCGAAGTTGGGTTTTAAAAGTTTATTGTGTATTTTTTTTCAGCTTAAGATTGGATTTTGATCATTGATATTTGAGCTTGTAAGAGAGTGTAGTGGTACATATTTGGTATTTATGAGAAAGTTTTTCTGATAAAAGCAAACTACAACATTTGATTACATAAACCTTGAGTAAACCTGATGAAGATTCAGTTGGACCCTGGGTCAAGCACGGGAAGTCGGCAATGCAAACTGATTGATTTATCGGTTTGACGAGTTCCGGGAACCATGAACTGGAAGATCACTGTCAAGCAAGCACCTTGAGGAGCAATCCCATAGAAAGTAGAATCTGGTTTAGTTAAGTGACATTGAAGGCTCTTTGAAAAATGTTTTACACTCACTTGCACAGACTGAGCATCTCCTCTAGCAATAGCTCTCTCTGAACGAGCCTGAGCACTTAAGTTCCTATCTTCAACAGGAGCCTGAGATTTCTCACCAATAACCGAAAGCCTCTGGAACTCAATACCAAGCCTAATCAAAGTCGTTGAGACTTGCACTTGCAGATCACCGTGCTTGCTTATCGTGACATTAAGAACATCACCAACATGTCTCATATGATCAACAAAGTTCTGTAACTGATTCGAGTCTTGAACTTGAACAAGAGTCGGAGGAAGGTCTTGAGCCGAGTCAAGAGCAGTCTGCAGCTCGATAACTTGAGACCGAGATAACGGTTTCGTAATCGGAACATCTTGAATAACTGCAGACTTGTATCCTTTCGTTTCAAACGTGAGGAAAGGCATCGGTTGTGTACAGTTAGGAGGGAGCTTTTTGACAAGCTTGATCTGCAGTCTGTTTGAAGCTAATCCACCACTGAACTCAGTACAAATACTAACACTGCTCTTCACCGCTCGATACAGAAGAGCAACATCTAAGGAGAAAGCGATACGGTCCTCGTTCTGGCTCGAGATACGGTAATCATCAAAGAGAACATCTTTGCGAAACTGAGCAATGCATTGAACTCCATCACCATTGAGAAGGTTATGGAGGAAGAACAAGTGTTCTTTAGTGAGAAGAAGATGACAATTCTTCCCCATTTTGTCAAACGCTGGAAGAAACCTCTTCTCTAAGAGATTCACACCATTTTCAGTCAGAAACGCCTTGAACTTCATTTCACTGTTACAAAGAAACAAGACGATGAGTGAATCTTTAGTAGAAATCACTCTACGAACTCAAATTTTGGCACAGATTTCGGAGAAAAAGCGATTCTTCAAAACTAAAAGACCAGATTCAATCAAACACAAGACTATTCAAATTTAGGTTAAATTCGAATGCAATCAAAACATCGGATTGTATGAAATTGAAATAATTAAACGATTGGAGAATCGTGAATTGTTAGAATCGTTTCAAGTATACAGTTCATAAACTCACCGGAATCAATAGTTTGTAATATTCTGACCGGAGATCACCGGAATCGTCTGCTGGATGAAGGAAACTGTAGCTGCGTTGAAGAAATCAAACAATCTATATCAAAATTCATGAGCACAGTAGAGAAAGATGACAGATTCAGAGAATTTAGGAATTCACCAACTAAGAAATTTTCTGAATTTTTGCGCCAAAAACAACTCTGAGATTGAAGGAGAGGGAAACTGGTAGATTTTTATTTCTTCTGAAATTTTGTGTACCAAGCCCATTACCATTAGTGTCATATGCATACATGCTCAAAAGCCCATAGGGGTAAAATGGGAAACTGGTTATAACTTTTTAAAGAAAAAAAACTTAAGTTTGAAGAACTTTTGAATGATCAAATTTATTTACCAAGCTGCCTATTTGCATTATTTTTGGCTTCATTAATCTGTTATTACAGCTCTATGTCAAGATATAAAATTTTACAGCAAACAAAAATTAAAATAAGCTCCTTTTCTTTATATACATACAGATATAGTTTCAGAAATTCTTCTATAAACACTAGTCTTGTTTTTCTTCTACACTATGAACTTTATCCAAAGACTCTTGAAGAACTTGCATTGCGACTTTATAATGATCCAAAGATACCGCTCCTTCTTCAACTACCTGAAGAGAGTTTTTATACAACTGGTCAAACCATTGAACCCGGTCCGTACCATCGACAAAACCAGTCAAGCCGTTATCAGCGAAGTGGAGGCGTTTGTAGTCTTTTCTCCACCGAGGTAGAATATACCGTAAAGGGATTTCTTCAACGCCGTTGAAATTGAGAACACATAGAGCATGTCTGCATAAGTATCCGTAGAAGTTGAAGCAGCTACAAATGCAACGTACTTCGCCAACTGATCTGTTGTACAGAACTTCGAAATCGCGGATTTCTCTTCTGCTGGATTCGCCTCGGACCCGTTCTTTCACAAGGAAGATCACGAAAGGTCCATCGACATGGACCTGCGTTGTGCTGAAACATGAGTACATTTCTTCTACCTCTATTTGGAATTTCTTGAACATGTCTCTCGTGTAGATTCTCGAGAGCTGTGTCTCGAAAGAACACTTTGTTTTAAGCTCCGCGGTGTTCAAGGTTTGAGACTCTATGTCGCTGAGAGTTTCTTCCCTGTGCTTCTTCTGAAGAGCTAGCTCGTACTTATCGAGAAACTCTTTCAATGGTGTTTGCTTGTGAACATACCTCTCGAAAAATGGTTTCAGGGTTTCTCCAGGATGAGCAGCGGCGATTCCTGCAAAAAAAGTGTCTTTGAGATAAACCGGAGCCCATTTAGCTCTCTCTTCATACAAGGAACGGAGCCATTCATTCTCGATAACCCCAAAATTGTGAACCATGAACCCCCAAGCTGCTTCAAACTCAACAACTTTTAAGGTTTCGTAAACTGCTTTCGTAAATGCCTTCCTCACGGCATCATAATTATGCAGCCCCCCTAATTTCTCTGGAATTTTCCTCATTATATGTGTCAGACTGAATCTCTGATGAGATCTTGGGAACACTTGAGAGATGGCAGCCTCTAAAGGCTTGCATCTGTCTGTGACAATAGTTTGAGGAGAACGCTTCATGACACTGAGCCATACTTTAAGCAACCAATGGTAAGACTCCATTGTCTCTCCAGCAAGAAAACCACAACTAAGCAATGTAGTTTTCCCATGGTGATTCACTCCGGTAAATGTCACCAGTGGAATCTCGAATTTTCCTGATATATAAGAACTGTCGATGAAGATGACATCGCCAAAGTAACTGCAGGAAACTTTAGAGAAAGCATCTGCCCAGAATACATTCCGTAGTTGACCTTCATCATTCACATCCATCAAGTAAAAAAAGTTTGGATTTGTCAATTGCATACGGCAAAAGTAGTTGTAAATGGCTGCAGAATCTCCTCTCTTAAGGTTCAGCAAATCAGGTGACCCAGTAGAATTCTGAAACTTCTTGTTAAGAGTCGAGTTTGGGTTCACATTGCTCCCATTATCCACCACACAAGCTCGGTACAGCTTAATCGTCTTAGCGTCTGAGACTGGACTAGATACACACTTCCTCTTCCTTTTAACCGATTTATATAACTTACAACCGAGTAAATGGTTATGATCAAGTGTAACTTCAACTACCCGCCACCTCTTAGAATCAACCTGTCTCATTCTTATCATAGCAGGACAACCAGTTCGAGTTTCCTTTCTAACACGATTCACATCGTTAATCCTCTTAAAACCTTGACTACTACAACAAAGCACCGCACCATACTTCTCTTTACTACGCCGCTTAAACCACGAATTCTTCACTCTTACACGAAACCCAACTTCACTAGCATAACAGTTATAATAGTTATAAGCATCATCATACGACTCAAACTCCATTCCAACCGCAGGTGCATCGAATTCTTTTCTCTCATCAACAAGTAAACCACTCTGTTCATCAAACCCTCCCATTGTTTCTTCTTCACTCTTTCTTTCTTCGTTTTGACAAAATCCAACATCAATCTCATGCTCACTACTACAAACTAGAGCTTCTTCTCCTATCCGTAAAGTATCTGACATTGGATCATCTCTTTCACGAACCTCGTCGTTCTCTAAATATGCAGATGCTTGGACCTGTAATAACAAAAAGCTATAAACTTTGATTCTAGCAAACCCTATTTACTCAATTGAGGCATCAAACTTGTGAAGGAGCTGAACAAAAATGATAATCAACCCAATGAAATCAAATGTAACATCATCACAACCCTTGTGCGAATCGATTCATAATCTTCACAAAATCCAGAATTGAAAAGAGGAGTTTTAGAGTTAAACACATACATCTTCATCAACGGACTCACTTCTCTCCATTGGAGGTTTGGTTCCTCTTCCTTCTTCAATTCGCGGGTAAATTTTGATGAAAGCACTTGACTTTATTCGATTGAAGGAGAACACTCGTGAAATTGATCGGTCCGGGATAGATCCGGACGGGTCTTACACGGAAAGATCCGACCCGAGAGTGATCTTGCGCGGGTATTGACCTTTGAAAGCGGTTAGGTAGTTTAACTTCTTCTTCTGACGGTGAGGTGGTCTTTTGGGGCTCGACTGGTGACTCTAGCATTTTCACCAACATAGAGACACCTTAGGCTTAGGGTTTTCACACACAGGTTCAAAGCACGTGCTGCAAACGTCGTCGTTCGCACTTAAACATATCATTTTTGTTTTTCCTTCACTTAAGACACTTAAACGACAATTACACTGAAACGGAGGGAATGCTATGAAATGAAATCCAAAATTGCATTACATAGATTCCCTGAAATGAAATCTATGAGTCTATGACATTAGTAAAACGCACAAACTTGTGAATGTGATATTTATGAGCTTATAAAACAGCATATATAAAAAAAAAATATATCAATTTCTAGATTTTACCCACAATCTTAATTTATGTCATCATTAACCACTAATTTTTCAATATTTTCTCTCTCTTTCGAGGCGCATATATAAATACAGGAAATACGCTTTTTTACTTACCAATCAAAAATGTCTTTGCTCTCTCCTCTTCCTCTGCTCCACTCATTCTCCTCCACCGTCGCCACAAAATCCACCGCCTCTAGAATCACTGCCACGCCGTCGAAAATCCGCTTCTCTGTCATAAACGCCACGTCGGAGAATGGAAACAGCGGTGGTAGTAAAAACGATCGTGATGAGGATCCATCTTTTAACCCATTTGGTTTCGTTACAGACAACCCGTCTAGCCGGAGTGCAATTCAGTTACCAGAGTCTCCGGCGGAAGACGGCAATGTCGGCCAAATGCTCTACGTAAATTTCACATATTTACTCAGTTCAATTTTGAACTGTGATTGAAATTGAAAAGATGCATGGTTCATATTTGCTTCTATTGATTTCAAATTCCATTTTTTATCATAGTGTTATATTTTTGTTGATTGTTATGTTGTGGGTTTAGAGGACTGAAGATAAAGGTAAAGAGTATGGCTCAACTATCAAATCTGGGAAGCTTAGATGGTTTGTGAGAGAGACTGGTAAAGACTTAAGTTTTGTGTTTGTTTTTTGGATTCAAGAAGAGTTTTTGATCACTGATTAAGCATTTTCCTATTTTCCGGTAGGATCAAAGGAGAGTCGTCGAGGAACCATTGTATTTGTTCATGGAGCTCCTACTCAGTCTTTTAGCTACAGAACTGTCATGTCTGAGGTGCTACACTGAATCTTGAATCATGTGTCTATATGGGAAACAATTGTTTCTAATGAAAGACTCTTATGATTTCCAATGAATCATGTGTATGTATATGAAGCTTGAGTGGATCTTTTGTGTGTTCCCAACAATGTAATAGTTGTCAGATGCTGGATTTCATTGCTTTGCACCTGACTGGATAGGATTCGGATTCAGTGACAAACCGCAGCCTGGATACGGTTTTAATTACACAGGTTCGTTGATGGTACATTTAATAGTTTGTGAACTGCAAAATCAGTGTACATGGTTCTTTGTTCTAATAAGTTTTAAATCTTCTCAGAAAAAGAGTACCATGAGGCGTTTGATAAACTGCTTGAAGTGCTAGAGGTCAAATCTCCTTTCTTTCTTGTTGTTCAGGTTCGGATGTGTGTTCTTATCCCATTTGTGTATAATATGTTAATAATTCATCAAGACTGAATATATATCTTATTTCTGCATTTGTTGTGGTCTCCCAAGGGATTTCTTGTAGGTTCATATGGTTTAACTTGGGCTTTGAAAAATCCAAGCAAGGTTGAGAAACTCGCGATCCTTAATAGTCCGCTGACCGTTTCATCCCCAGTTCCCGGATTATTTAAGCAGCTGAGGTTCAACTCTTTTGCCATTTTGACCACTCTAAATGCTTGCAATACTCTGTGAAAGCACCAATCTATTTGTATCTCTTGGCTTTCCTCATTTTTTTTCTGATGCAGGATTCCCCTGTTTGGTGAATTCACCTGCCAAAATGCTATCTTGGCCGAGCGGTTCATTGAAGGAGGTAGCCCGTATGTATCAAATTAACCATCATCTTCATTATAGAGATGAGACATTATATACTGGCTATTCTCCTAGCTCAGCCTCAAAATGCATGTGTTTGGTGATGTTGATAGAGGCTTCTACTGACAATTGTCTTACTCTATATCTGTTTTGATAGCTACGTCCTGAAGAATGAGAAAGCTGATGTGTATCGTCTACCATATTTGTCAAGCGGAGGGCCTGGCTTTGGTACGTCTCTAAACCAAATTCAATGAATGGAGCATGATACACACCTTACTCTTGATTCTTATGATGGTTTAATCTATTATCTAAGAGACTTCTCATCCTGAGATTCTGATGAATTAGCCTTGCTCGAGACTGCGAAGAAGATCAACTTTGGAGACACATTGAGTCAAATTGCAAATGGGTTTTCATCAGGCAGGTAAGTGCATTTCAACTTTTTACAAATTCACACGGCTACAGATAGGTCTTTTACTTTGCTGAGGTTTTGATCCTTCACAGCTGGGATAAACCTACGCTTCTGGCTTGGGGAATAGCTGATAAATATCTGCCTCAGTCTATAGCAGAGGAATTTGAGAAACAGAACCCCCAAAATGTTAAGCTTCGACTCATCGAAGGTGCTGGGCATTTGCCTCAAGAAGACTGGTATGAGAATACACATACTGTTCTGGTCTGCTTTGATTCTTATAAGACTCTCTGAATTTTGAACTTTGTATACAGGCCAGAGAAAGTAGTTGCTGCCCTCCGAGCATTTTTCTGACTTCCAAATACAACAAAAAAGGACAGAGGTAATCACAAAGCCTTGTAACAGCCTAAATAACTAATAATAGTAGAATATCACATAGCCTTGTAGGCATCCCACATTTCCAACATACTTTCTTACAAAAAAAATGGGATAACTGTTAGCTGCCCACAAAAACTATCATCTTGGAAACATAGGTTCTCAACTTTTTCTTCCTTTTGGCTTCTTACCAGCTTGGCTAGTAGCTTTCTCTTCAGACTTCCTCTTTATTGCAGGCTTTGTACCACGGCCTTTGGGTTTCACAACTTCTTCTTCAGCCTCGCTATCATCTCCATCATCGTCGCTCTCTTCTGTTTTTGTCTTCGATGCAGGCTTCTTACCACGACCACCTCTGGGTTTCTGTCCTTTCTTCGATTTAGCACTCTCATCTTCTTTCTCAGTTTCTTGTTCATCTTCTTCCCCATCTCCATCGTCTTCTTTGGGTTTCACACCTCGTTTAGCCGGTCTAACCTTGGCTGCTTTCTCTGCGTCTTTCCCATAAAGTTTCTGCAGTTCTGGAACATAAGCTGTTGTCTACAAAAGAAGAAAACCAGACACAGAAACATTAGTTCAGTTCACTACATGAACCAATCACCCACATTATAACAGTGCCTAACAATGCATACATATACTTACCCTTCCACCAGCAGTAATGAAATCAATCTTCTTCCCTGCAATAACCAAAACAGTATTCATTACCTACCACATAAATCAGATACATCACGATTCACTCTCATAACGTTTAAACCATTATTATGGGGATTAACAACTGCAGTTGGAAGTTGAGAGAACAACAGATCCAACAGTTTTATGAACTTTTGCAGGTAGATAAAGAGTTTGAGTGTGAAATGTGGGATTCAAACCATCAACAAAGGCCTTTCCTGGCTTCTTTTCCCTATTATGAAAAATCCAGTAACTAGGAAACTGACTACTGTCTGCATCAACTTCCACAGCTTTTTCTATCACCTGCAAAACCCCAAATTCTGCTTCATCAAATTTATAGATAGATGGTGGGAAAGCTTACCATTAACTTTCCCTGCTTTTTTCCCCCACCGAAAATGAAACAACCATTCAACAGGAAACTCTTTGCTATCAGCATTGACTTGAACTGCATGTTGAATGACCTACAAATGCGGGTTTTTTTTTTCTCTCTAAATCCCAATAAACAATGCATCATATGCATATATATTAACAGAGCCTTTGTAATCCCATGTTTTTTAGGTACTGTTTTGGTGGGGTGTTTAGAGTCTTACCTCTTTGATGGATGTGTGCAAAGCTTCACATTGCTCTTTGGAGAGGCTAGAAGCAGTCTGCAACGGGTGGATTCTGGCCTGCGAAAAAAATAAACTAGAATTAATCGTACAGCATGTAAACCCGTTTCTTCTGTCGTCAAATGTACAGAAAACAAAAGTGGATACTTTGTGAATCAAATGAGTGGTTACATAGATGCTTTACTTCATTTCAAATGTAAATGTGTAAAGATCACTTACTTGGTACAGCACTTCATCAGCGATCCAATTCCCAATACCTGAAATATATCCCTGCAAAAGGGAAGATATACATAATCATCTAAATGCGAGCTTTTTATATAAAGAAAAGGAACAAAACTTTGCCAAATAAAAGAAGATCATTTCTGCAGCATCTATAATGTCATATATAGCCAAGTTCTAGATATTGTGATAGAAGTGGTAAGGACAAGAAAGAGCTGAAAGATGCATAAAAGTGAGAGAAAATGAAATTTGATCTCTGAACCTGATCAAGTAGGAGAGGTTTTATGGTTATTTTCTTTTTAGCTAAGCTTTCTGCAAATTCATCAACTGTCATAGGCTCCAACAATGCATCAGGACCAAGCTCTGATATTGGACTCACAGAAGTAGGCTGCAATAGCAAACATAAATAAAACTATCACTAAGTATCCACAGAGAAGCTTAATAAAATAAAAAAAGCAACTTCAGAGTTATGCATTTATACATTTGCTAGAAGTCGAACTTTGGCAAATCTCCTCTTATCAGTAAATGAAAGCTCCAGACCATCATCAAGCTTTAAAAAAAAAGCATACCTCATTGTGATTGAAACACATTTTTGGGTTCACGATCAGTAATAAAAAGATAACAAATTGCTTTACCTCGACGAAGAACTTTGAATACTTAGATGGCCACTCCTCTGAGTCCTTTACAGCAGACCTGCATAAACAATGTAATACATATCAATATTTGTTCTATAAATCTTACACTTAACAAAGCAAATGTAATAATGGTACTTCATAAACCTCACCTCTTATACTTAGTAACTGCAACGCCTTTGATATAAATAGCACCAGCCATACCTGAAGAAAACACATAAACCAAAATCAAAATTTCGAAGAAACAATAAAGCCAAACACTTTCACTCTTTTTTTCATAAATCAAAGCAAAAACAGTCCTGCATTTTAACAGATGTTCGATTTTGATGAAATTATTCAATCAAGTCCTGAATTTGGATAAAATGGAAAAGTAAAACCCTGAAATTAGATTCCTCAAGAACACACATTAAAGCAAAACCAAAACCATTTATAAGTTCAACGAAACAATAAAGCCAAACACTTTCACTCCTTTGATAATGAATCACAGCAAAAAAGGTCTAGCATTGAACTATGAACAGTCCTGCATTTCGTCAAATTTCCAATTTTGACGTAATTGATTTGATTCCATCTAAAGTTCTGATTTTTAAGATGTAAAACCCTAATTCTGTTTCAGAGAGAACTTACCGAATTGAAAAGAAGGAAATGGCGGGGAATCTAATTCGAGCCAGAGGTTTTTGCCCTTTCTACGAGCAGAGATGATGGTTTTTCCGAGGATTGAGGTCTGGAAATCGGACGGCGAGATTCCATGGATCACTTTGTTGTCGTCGGCGATAATGACTCGCTTAATCTTTTTTCCAAGACAATTTTCTTCTATTGCTCTCCTCGCCGCCTCGACCTCTGGAAGCTCCGGCATGGTTTTTCTCGTCGGCGAAATTAGGGTTTTGGTCTCTCCGGTTCCCCTTCGATTCGCGCCTTTTATTGCTTCGTTTAGTTGTTCCGCTTTAGTTGTACTCTCTCTAAATTTTATTTTATTTTAATCCAAGCATAAATCTTCTTTTGAAAATTAATAGACACAATTTTTGTAAAATAATTGTATCCAAAAAAAATTTAAACGAAAATATCATTGAATGAAGAAACGTAAACATAA
>Ga0041059_1001611_pt1 | contig 17720 bp, 14 predicted proteins | sample AraColnosormetaG_FD_56232 | JGI IMG/M metagenome (GOLD analysis project Ga0041059, IMG submission 56232) | Arabidopsis roots microbial communities from North Carolina, USA - Col MF nosort | ecosystem: Host-associated > Plants > Roots > Unclassified | place: USA: North Carolina | collected...
TATATATATATATATATATATATATATATTTAAATTAAGATAAGAAAAATGTAAATACTTTAAACTAAGAAATTATAAGATATCATGATCGTCTAGATTTTCATTATTTACATAATTTTGATATAGTCGATCACATCGATTTTTCAATACGCTCCAACAAACTCATAGATAGTAACACATGTGAGATTAAGTCCCATGTATAGATAACAACAATCACAATATGTATATTCTTTGTTTTAGTATAGAACATAGGTAATGACAATGTTTTACACTAAGATAGAATATACATATTGTTAGTGTAGCTTTTACCAATGACAACAACACAAGGCGGCTAATAAAAAGCAGCACAATGCGTACATTCAGCTAGGATGGCTCAAAGTCAATGAGAAATGTCAAATATATACGACCCAGGAAAGTAACACTCCAGTACTTCACGATATGTAACAGAAAGATGGAAAAATGATTTTTCACAAATATATCCAAGCTTTATATGCCTAGGCAAAAAACCCGAATCTAAAGAACTGAATCGAATCCGATCCGAAAAACGTGATCCAAACTCGAATCCGAAATTTTAGAATACCCAAACGGATTTTAAACTTCAAAACCCGAAACCGATTTGAATCTAAATCCGATCAAGTATCCAAATATATCCAAAATATATATACCTAGAAATGACTAATTAGTAATAATTACATATACAACAACTTAAGTGCATAAACATTAAACATTTAGATTTTAAAATATTTTATATATTTTTGGATACTTTACCTATTTTCGATAGATTTGGATAAAAAATACTAACGTTTTTTTTAGAAATTTTGTGTATTTTCAAGTAATTTGAATATATTTTGATATAAATCTTAAATTTTGGATATTCCGGATAAACTTGAATTCAAACCCGAAAAACTTGGTCTGAACCCGATCCAAACCCGATCTAAACCCGAAATCTTTCAATACCCGAACAGATCTTAGAATTCTAAATCTAAAATATCCAAACCCAAATATCTTGATCTGAATCCGATTCGAATATCAGACCGCCCAGGCTTACTTTGTAATACAATTATCAAAAATAAGTTTGACCGACCAGCATGGTAAAAGTCTTGCGGTTGCGGTCAAATAACAAGTGTAGGGAAGAGGATGTCTATACTCGCTCTATCTGGACAAGAGACAGACGATGATCAAAGTGTAGAACTTGGAAGTTCCAAGTAAAATGAACATATCTTCTTAAAAGTCTCTTACATCCTCATGATGATGTTCGTTGGTTTTAGCTCCTAAAGAGTTAAACGAAGCTTTGAATTAAAACACGATTAAAAGATGTGAAACAAAACAAAAAAAAACACAAAAAAAAACCAAACACAACAACATTTTTAGTTGTTGTTGTTAATTAATTCCTCTGTTTGGTTTTTTAGTTAAATTTCTCTTACCTTTTGATTAACAATTTTGCTTTGATTTTAGTGTTACAAAGATAAACACTGTAGAGTATTATTATTATTATAGCTTCTTAAAAGAAAAGATTCATCAATTTGTTTATTGTTGTTCTTCAGATTTTTTCTAAATTTTAATCTTTTGTGTTTGTGATCTTTTGTGATGGGCCTCTTCTCTCTGTTTAGGTTTCTCTTTTTCCAATAAAATTCGTCTTCTTCTTTTCTGGGTACCGTCGATTTCTTCCTACGAGTTCGAAATTAGGGTTTTTTTCTTCTTCTTAGGGCTGATTTTGAGGTCGAGTAGTGGGTTCTTAACGAACTTATTCGTTGAATTTCTTTAGGGTTTTCTTTGTGGTCTAGTTTCATAGAGAGATTAGAAGTTTGGTTATGCTATTGAACGATGTTTCATGGACAAGGGTTTTCGAGAAACCGTTGTAATGTTGTGGCAGTTGTTTCTGGAGCAGAGCTTTGCGATACTAATAACCAGATAGATGGAACTTCTCATCAACCCAAATACCCTTTTCCAGATCTCTCTTCTTCAGGGCGTCTCAAGGTAAAAACACTTTTCTAATTCTCGTAATTGATTTGCTAGATTGTTGGTTGAAAGTTGGAACCTTTAGTAAGTTTAGACAATGTTGAACTAAGTTTGGGAATTGTTAGCTGGTGAGAGTTGTTGCTATAGGTTGTGTTGCTTGAGGCCTTTAGAAATTGGTAGACTTGATGGGAGAATCTTGGTTCTAAGTGATTTCTTAATGGAGATGTTAAAGCATTTGGTGTATGCTTTTTTCATGTTGTAGTTTCAGGTACTGAATAATCCTACGCCGGAGGAGTTCCAGGTTGCTGTTAACTCTTCAGCAACGGATTTTGTGTACTTGCAAGGGGAACATAGTGGAGATAGTGATGAAGTTGGTCCCTTAGTGTTGGGATATACTGATTTTTCTACTCCTGATGCCTTGGTTACTCTGTTTGGTTCCACATTACCGACAACGGTAGGTGCATCATTCGTTGTTTTACGTTTCTCGTTTTTAGTTAAGGATTTCCTTTTACGTTGATGCCTCATGCCACTAAGATTTTCTTAATAAATCGCTGTTAGTCTCTTGACAATGTGCTTAAAAGGCTCCATAGAGTATCCTCTACATGNATGTTAAAACATTTTCCATACCTAGTGAGATATTAATATGTTTTGGCATCATATTGTTTTCACAGGTTTACCTTGAGCTCCCAAATGGTGAAGAATTAGCTCAAGCACTCTACTCTAAGGTACACCACTCTTGATAAGCACCTTTCACTTTTCTTCTTATTACCTCTTTGTTGCTCTATTTCACCTAATGGTGATTTTCTTTTGCAGGGTGTTCAATATGTTATTTATTGGAAAAATGTTTTCTCGAAATATGCAGCCTGCCATTTTCGCCATTCTCTGTTTTCAGTCATACAGAGGTAATTGTTTACTCGAGCATCTGACATAGCGACAAGCCTTAATTTTAGTCTGATTTACATCTATATTTTATATAGTTTTTTCCCCTAGTCTACAAATTTATTTGACAGTGATATGCTCTTTGGCAATGCAGTTCGTGCAGCGATACATGGGATGTGTTCCATGTTGCAGAAGCATCTTTCCGACTCTATTGTACAAGTGACAATGCTGTCCTTCCTTCTAACAGCAACCGTAAAATGAATTATGAGATGGGACCTTGCTTGCTTGGAGAACCTCCAAAGATTGATGTGGTTTCACCGGAAGCTGATGAACTAGAAGAGGAAAATTCATTAGAGAGCCTCCCATCAATAAAGATATATGATGAAGATGTTACTGTGAGGTTTCTTTTGTGTGGACCACCATGCACAGTGGTGGGTGTTGTTGACCTTCTCGCGCATTTTATGATACTGGCTTGTTTGTGCAGATGTTAGTATTTCTTTATGCTATCTTCAGTTACAAAGCTTTTTCTCTATTTCAGGATACATTTTTACTGGGATCTTTGATGGATGGACTTAATGCTCTCTTGCGAATAGAAGTGAGTAGTTGGTAGTTTACAGTTTTGATATTTCTTCATTAGTGCGCATACTAAAATGTATGGATGGACTTAATTGTATATGTCTTCTTTTAGTCCTTTTAAAAGAACGTTATTTTTTTATATTGTTCCAGATGCGAGGAAGTAAGCTCCATAACCGTTCTAGGTATGTAATTTCTATAGCCAAATGATATGTTGCGCATCCCTCGAATAACCTTAAGATTAATCATCTATGGTTTTGTGCCTTTTGACTTAGTTTTAAGACGTACTTGGTTACTTTTCATTTTTTTGCTGATCAAAATTGAAACTGCAGTGCTCCAGCACCTCCTCTTCAAGCAGGAACATTTACTCGTGGTGTAGTGACCATGCGTTGTGATGTCTCGACCTGTTCTTCAGCACACATATCAATGCTTGTGTCTGGAAATGCGCAGACCTGTTTCAGTGATCAGGCAAGGGATTATATCTTTTGAAATATAGCTTATCTCTGCATACATGTGCAATGGGATTTATTATTAATCTCCTATGTAAATATCAGCTTTTGGAAAATCACATAAAACATGAGGTCGTTGAGAAGATCCAACTAGTCCATTCAGTGGTGAACTCAGAAGAAACAAAGCGGGGTTTCTCTGAGCCTCGTAGATCTGCCTCAATAGCTTGTGGAGCAAGTGTGTGTGAAGTTTCGATGCAAGTCCCAACATGGGCTCTGCAGGTTAATAATCTCTTTCTTTCCTCGACTTATATTTGTTGTAGATAGTAATCTTTAGCCCAATTATTTATCTCATGCACCTTGTTTCCAAGTTTCTCAACAATTTAGTCAGCCAAAGTAGTCACAAGAGTTTCAGATGAAAAGTTTGTTATGAAATTGTAACGGGTAGAAATAAAGGCTTTTCATGTTTCTTAACGTTTAACTCAAGCTTTGGGATGTCCAAGGACCATTTTTCGTGCTTTATTGCTTTCACTCTTTATTCATGATACTTGTGCATTTTAAGTGATTACATCCAGATAGTCATGTGATTTACATTCTCTTTGGGTTCTCAGGATTTTTTGCGTTTCATGAGTTTCCACTTGCTAATGCGTGACTAAGAAAAGGTTATTTTGCTTTCGACAGGTTTTAAGACAGTTGGCGCCGGATGTGTCATACCGCAGTTTAGTCGTTCTTGGAGTAGCTAGCATTCAGGGGTTGTCTGTTGCTTCCTTTGAGAAAGATGATGCAGAACGTTTACTTTTCTTCTGCGGACAACAGATCAATGATACTTCAAATCATGATGCTCTTTTATCCAAAATTCCTAACTGGTTAACACCTCCTTTGCCAACCAGAAAAAGATCCGAGCCATGCAGAGAAAGTAAGGTACTGTTTCGGATATCGCAGGTTGAAACTTTCTCTCTATACAAAATGTTAATTTGGAATTATTCTTTGTTCATGAGCTAGACTCTATGATTTCAACTCTAATCAGGGATAAGTTTTGTGGCCATACTTCTGCCAAATGTTCATCAGTCTTCATGTATATACTGATTGGATGCTGTGACAATATTTATATTCAGGAAATTGAAAACGGAGGACCTACATCAAGGAAAATCAACGTGGCTGCTTTGAGACCAATACCTCACACCCGTCGACATAAGATGATACCTTTCTCTGGTTACTCTGAAATTGGAAGATTTGATGGTGACCACACCAAAGGAAGCTTGCCTATGCCTCCAAAGCATGGTGCATCAGGTGGCACTCCAGTAACTCACCGTAAAGCTTTCTCTGGTTCGTACCAGAGAAAGCAAATCATCTCACTAAACCCTCTACCTTTAAAAAAACACGACTGTGGAAGAGCGCATATTCAAGTTTGCTCAGAGGTTTGCATTGTTTTTCTTGTGATGAATAGTTTGAACTTATAAACTCCTCTTAACATTGCTATCTCTATATATGTAGGAGGAGTTTCTGAGGGATGTAATGCAGTTTCTGCTAATACGAGGACATACCCGGCTAGTTCCTCCAGGGGGACTAGCGGAGTTTCCAGATGCTGTTCTCAACTCAAAACGGCTTGATCTCTTCAACTTGTATAGAGAGGTAGTTAAGCAATGATTTGATTTTGTTCAACCAAGGCAGCCAGCATTACATTTGGTGAGCTAATAATGAGAGTTGTTGCAGGTTGTATCACGGGGAGGGTTCCATGTAGGTAATGGGATCAACTGGAAGGGACAAGTTTTCTCAAAGATGCGCAACCACACACTCACAAACAGAATGACTGTAAATGATTTTGTTTTCTTGTCTCACCACTTGATTTATTCTTGAAAAATCAGAGAATGTATATCTGATCATCAGCTCTGGGGTTATTATGGCAGGGTGTGGGTAATACCCTGAAAAGACACTATGAGACGTATCTATTGGAGTATGAGTATGCTCATGATGATGTAGATGGAGAGTGCTGTTTAATATGTCGCAGGTACATTAAGAACCCTCTCTCTCTCTTGTGTACACGGTTAATAACGCCTTGTTTGTTAACGCGCTTTGGTTTGGTTTGGTTGAAACAGTAGCACAGCTGGTGACTGGGTGAACTGTGGATCATGTGGAGAGTGGGCTCATTTCGGATGTGACAGAAGGCCTGGCCTCGGCGCCTTCAAGGTAACTAAACGAACACATCGTAAACTCGTAATAAGCATCAATGAATAATATGTGTACTGATGCAACATATGATATATACAGGACTATGCAAAAACAGATGGGTTGGAATATGTGTGCCCAAATTGTAGTGTCTCAAATTACAGGAAGAAGTCTCAGAAGACCTCCAACGGTGGCTTGCTTGTACCTTAGCTTTGTACCTTAGGTTCATGTTTCTTCTTTTGTTGTACTTTTGCCTTGGAACCAAATGATTGATTGATTCCTCTAATGTTTCACGAGTTTTTTTGCAATGCAAGGTTTTTTTTCTTTCCATTATCTTTATAATGAATCGGAGAATGTAAAAATAGTGAACGTTATAGATTTTGCATCATATTTAAGGGACTTGCCAATATCATTTTATCTGTAACAAATGAATAGACATGCAAATAGAACCAAGCTTTGATAAACAAGCTTCAAAAAGGTAAACAAGCTTTGATAAAATAAGTAAATCCCAAATCGTTCACACAGTTTGGGGAAGCAACTGTTTGGTTCTAGAGAGAAACAATTTATGTACATTTACACTTTAATAGAAACGAATTTGAGAAGCGTATATATACAAAGCGTAGTTTGTAATGTGAATGGAGATTACGGGCGCAAACGAGCATAGAGCTCTCGGAGGGCGGTGTACAACGGTTCAGCTGCCTTGGGTTGATCCACCATCCCAAGTAGAATGTCCGATGTGGATAGGTATGGATCACCATAGAACTTTACATTCATGTCCCTTCTTGTTGCCACCAGATTTCCTTCTAGAGATACTCCCACAAATGCCCCTGTTCACACAACACAACAACTTCTCTCAGGTTATAGATTTACATTTCAACTTCCTCTGTATTATTGAGCTACGAGTCTGGCCAAATTATAGATAAAGAGAAAACTTAAGGCATGAAGTTGAGATGGGGAAAACCTTTGCTGCGGCTGTAAGTATAGCAGACACCAGAGCCTTTGTCACCAGCTCGAAGGTCAGCCTCCAACACTCTCCCGATAGGCCCTGCTGCTGCACTGCATCCCGCGCCTAGAGAGAAGTGCATTCTGCTGCAGAATGTCTTCACGGCTTTCACATCATGAAGCACTATTATGAAGTCCATCAACTCACCTCCAATCTGACAAAAAGAGTACAAATCTTCTTATGTGGCTATTGAAAACGCATCTTTAACTCTAACATGCATGTCTTGAATGGAAAAGATGAAGTTTACCTGTGCACCCCATCCAAGACCTACTGATAGTATGGCAGATGGAGCAGACCATGACCCGTCTGGTCTCCGAGATATTACCAGACCAGTCCCGAGTTTGTATGACAGTAAAGCCCCAGCCTTGGCAACCGTTATGATTGCCAAACCTTTAGCTCGACTAAGAACAGCATGCGGTATGGATTTCTCAGGGTCTAGTCTTGCTACCTGTGTAATTCGGTAACTAATTAAACAGACACTTACAAACATGGAATGTGCACCGTAACATTTGATACTCAATTTTCTCTACTCGAACATCTCTACAGAACAAATATGTACTTGAAAAAACAAAGGATGAGAATCAAACCTGGCAGTAACCTCTCAACGTATTAGCAGCCTTGTATATCTCATCTTCCATGGATAGACCAACAGGGAGATTCAACCATCCTCTTGAGCAAGTCCAATCAACAACATCATGCTTTGCAACTTGCACAGCATTACTAATAGAGTTAATAAGAACACATTGCAAAGGATCAAGCCTCTCGTAGCAAGAATCACACACTCTCTGAGGATTCCTTTCCCGAAACCGACTAGGCATCAAACACCGCCCTTTCGAACAGTTTCTACAAAATATCCCTCCGCAGAACCGACAATGATGCCTACCACACGTAATTGCAGTAAAAGGAGTAGAACACTGCATGCAAGTACTAGCTAAACTATCAGGTAGCCACTCAGGAGGTTCAGCTTCAAGCAACTCCTTGTAAACACTATAGTTTATCCCACTAGGTTCAAGTAGAGGCGGAGCACTCGGTATGTAAACAGACGAATGAACAAAAGTATCCCCGTTCGTGCCAGAGCCAAGAAACGAAACATTCGAAGACGGGTTTTTCTGATCTAACGGATTCTTATTCCGTCCAGTAACAATAGCAATCAACCCAGTTAAAACGTTTTTCAAGTTAACTTCAGGTTTCTCATTTCCTTGAATCGGCGGCGTCGTCGTTGTAGAGAGCTCGCCGGATGAATCATATCCGTCGTCAACGTAATCTCCTGAGTCGATAATCGGATACTCCACCTCTTTCTTTGTGGGGATTGATTGAACAGACCATTTAGGTCCATCTTCATAACCACCACCACTACCACTACCACTACCATCATCATCATCATCATCATCATCATAATCATCATACTTGAATTTGATGTTTTCTTCAGAATACGGAGAAGCTTTTCCGTTGAGAGTAGCCATGCCTTAAAAAATGAAACTTCACTAAAATTGAAAAATCTGCAAAAGTAGAACATATATTTATATCAAAACGCAGATTTTCGAAGACCTAATCAATCAATCAATCAAAAGTTTCTAATAAAACTACATAACTATTGAAACCCTAATAAAGAAGCCGTAGCTTTGATTTGAATTCGAATCGGAAGACGAGGAATTACAAAAATCACAGAGAATCTTGGGAACTACAAAATCAAAAGATTTAATTTCAGGAATCGATAGGAGAAAATACCTGTGGTTTGATCGCGAAGAAACGAATTAGGTTAAGAAAATTTTGCAAATCCGATTTATGGGATTGAAGAAGAAGATAAGTAGCAAGCAACAAGAACACGGCGCCTCGGGGAATATTTTATTCCATTTATTTCGGTTTTCCGGTAAGCAAGTCATTATAGACTTCGTATATATGTGAGGGCCCAATGGGCCTTGAGCCTTTCAATATTTTTTTGGCTATTGCTTGAAACGATTCAAAAAGTGAATATTTGATAAATTAATTTACTTGGTAATCACTACATGTTTATATACTTATTAGAAAGTTAGAAGTTAGACCATAGTGATATCGGCTCAAGTTCTCTGTCTTTTTTTCATGCGGTCTATCTTTGTAAAGCCATTTTAAGTATGTTTAAGAGGCTGGCCTCTGGTTTCTTGCATGTGTCGTGTGGGGTCGTTTATTGCATGCATGTCGGTATTAGAGCACACATAAAATCCAAACTATTATCTTTATAAACGCTCATCCAAACCCATGTAATTAGGTTATCTAGCAAGTAGTCTCTCACATATATAGTTATGTTTGTGAGCATTGTGATTAACCTAGAGAGTTGTCATTTGGAACAACTCTCCTTCTTCATCATTTTGTGAAATCAAATATAAAGTGTTAGTGTTTTTTGGTGAAAAACCTAAAGCTTCTTTCTTTCTCTTCTTTATATTTCGATAAAAGGTCATTGAGCTATTGTATTTTCAATCTTAGATTTCTATGTTAATAAGCTCATTTGAGCATAAACCATTCATGTTTTAGAAATGTCTTCATGGTATCAGAGCCTAGGCGATTGATTTGGGTCTTATTTTCACAAGCTTCTAGCTTCCGCTCTTCTGGTTTTGCGTTTCTTGGCGTCAGAGCTTGTGAATGAAAACGCCAAGGTGTTGCAAACGTCGCTATTCTCCATTGGATGATGTGAATAGAGAATGCTCCAAACTAAAAGACATTTGCGACAAAGAAGAGGCAAAGTATAAATATCACATATCGTGTTTTCAAGCCCTTTCTATCTCAATCCCATCAAGTAACCACAACAACACTATTCAAGGTAATGAATTTGTCCTTTCATCTGAGACAGAACAAAGGTTATTGATGGGTTGAGAAAAAAAAGAGGGAAACATGGCTAGAGATATAGGGTTAGATCATGAGAGTAGTCATTTGTTTAGTGATTCCGCTGGTGGCTTAGATTTATAGACGTGGAATTTAAGAAGCTAGAATGCAACATAACTTACTTGGGTTTGATAAGGATGTGTTTAAGGGAGCAAGTTTCTGGTTTTGCTGAGCGCATAGAAGCTGTTTGATAAAATGTCAAAGAGAAAAACAGATTGTGTAAATGCAAATTGTGGTTGGCTAAAGAATAAAAAGCAGATAGCAAGTAGGATCTAAGTAGTTGTGGGAAGAGAATTCTTCTTCTTCATGGGACAGCTTAGGGGAGTTAAACCAGATAAAGAAAACTCGGTTTCTTCGTGAGACAAATAGGTCAAAAGAACCTGAAAAGTTGTCACACTAAAGACTGATTTTATGGTGAAGAGATGCTACTATCTACATCCAAGTGATCTTGCTTTGTCTACTCATGCTCTTGTCAAGTCATCTCCATTTGTGCTGACATTTCATTTGAAGTTCAAACTTGTCATGTTGCTTTCGCACCACGCCAAGTTTGCGGAGAAATATTAGAGCACACATAAAGCCCAAGCTATTATCTATATAGAAGCCCATACAAGCACATGTAATTAGGTTATCTAGCAAGTAGTCTCTCATATATATAGTCATGTATTGTGAACATTGTGATTAACCTAGAGAGTTGTCATTTGGAACAACTCTCCTCCTTCACCATTTTATGAAATCAAATCTGAAGTGTTAGTGTTCTTGGTAACAAACCTAAAGCTTCTTCCTTTCTCATCTTTACATTTCAATAAAGCTCATTGAACTATTGTAGTTTTAATCTTAGATTTTTATGTTAATAAGCTCATTTGAGCATAAACCATTCATGTTTTAGAAATGTCTTTAGTCGGGTGTCCTTGAATGAACCAAACTTTGCATTGTTGCTTTGCTGCGTGGATTGATCTTGACCCTGTTATAATAAATAATAATATGAAGGAACCAGCAACGCCATGGAGAACAACCTATTTATCTAAGGAAAAGCTCACTAAGTTCATTGATCATCATCAAGTTCGAAATAGATTAAGCAAAATCAAGATTTGAGGATCCTCCAGGTTTGTAGACGGCTGACTACGGATTTGGTTTGGTGCAAGAGACCATGCTTTGGACTTTCCTTATGTTTTTCATTCTCTTTCCCTCTTCAATTGATTCTAAATCTTTATATATAGAAAGATGCATATAAAGGCAGGATAACGTTTTTGATGCGATTATGCATTTTTTTTACTAATCATTCATTTACTTTGCATATTGATTACCAAACGTAAAAAGAAATTCTGCAGGATTTAAGTTTTCACCTAAGAATATAAATAACAACTCCTTATGTGAAAAATAAGTATATAGCTGTTTATTTTATTTTTCCATTGGAAAAATCACGTTTCACTATCTCTTGTGTGTGACGAGAGTGACGCGTCTTAGTGTTGATTCACTAGAACAAGTGAGATCGAAGTATACATTCAAATTAGAAGTCATGGAGATTTCCTTGAAAGAACCTCTCTCTCGAATTTTATCTAAAGTTTTTAAACGATGAATTTGGTTTTAATCTTTCGCTGAGTATTTTATTATTATTCATAGTACGCATTTCTTAACAAATTTATGAAAAATACATGACTAAACCATTTTTAAAAATAGTTAATAACCTAACAAAGACGATAAGTCAAAACAATATGCAACCCATGTCAGGATAAAGTTAACCAAATTTTAAAATTGTTGACATGAAAACTGTTACTAGTTTTGCTTCTTAGATGATGTTTTGAGATAGTGGAAAACAAAAGAGTCAAGCAAGAAATGGGTAGCTTGCAAAATACGAAATGAAATTACAAGCTTTCACGCTTGAAACAAATCTTATAAGTTTTGTTCGGATTAAACAATTATTTCATATGTGTAAGATCTAAGACAGAATCAGGCTACATGAATCATATATGATTGGCAAGTCGGCAACTAATAAAGTCAACAGAAATATTTTTTGGGAAAATCAAATTTGAAATTAAGGTGCTCATGACATCTTAGCATGTCTTTATTAGAATAAATGGAAGCAAATGTTTAAAAAAGAAAAGAAAAAGAAAGAAAAAAAAACTATTTTAACTACAATGAAAATAGTTAATTCGGGCTAAACATCTCAATGTAATAATATCTGTCTAGTAAAATTATCATACTAATTTTCACCTTGTTATTTTTGATTTTAATATTAATATTTTTTATACCATGAAATGAAAAATAAATTAAGATTACAACATAAATTACCTAAACTAAACCAAACGAATAGTGAAGAGATTACAAAATTGAAACAAAACGAAATAATTTATTTTGCAATTCATTCTTTCGTCCAAAAGCAAGTGATAATAAGAAAATTTGTTTACTTTTCTCTTTTTCCTCCAAGTTTCACTTAAAAGATTTTAAGCAAAAACTTATAATCTAATATCTTACCGTAAGTAAAACGTAATTTTGAAAGACAAAATTAAAAAAATGTAAACGTGTGTATCAGTTAAATAAGAAAAACAAAATCAAAAAGTAAACGTGAATATTTAAATAAATAAAAAAGTGTAACAAACAACTATGTTGTCAAAAGTGCAGCTCTTCCATTGGTGTCCATACAGCTGTAAACTTAAGCTCGCTTCCGTCACGAGAATTTCCATAAATCGATATTAATAATAAAAAATTACTATTAATTAATTAATTAAGTAATAAAAAATTACATTAATTAACTAGTTAAGTAATAAAAATATATTAAATTATGAAATTACTATTGGAACATACAACCATAGCTTTTTTTTTATAAATGGTTGAGATCGGATGAAAATAATGTAAAATTTTGAGAATGACAAGAAAAATTTCTCAAATTTTTTTTTATTTTTAAATTTTTATGATGTAAATATAAAAACAGATAATTTGATATAAAAATTCGTATTGAATTACATCACATATGTAAATATAAAAAATATTTTAAAATTATAAAATTTATATTTAGAGCACGATAACCAAAATATAATTTTTTAATCGACTATTCAAATTTACTAAAAATGTACATTTGAATGAATTTAATCATGAAAAATTTTCAAACTTTTTAGTATATATAATTTTATATAGTATAAATATAAAAGCAGATAATTTTACATAAAAAATTTATACTGAACTGCATCATATAATATATGTAAATAATATTTATCGAAATTGGCTTTTTTGAGTTTAATTAATTTCGGTTGAGAAAAAGAGAAGAAAAAAAAATCAGAAATTGTGGTTTTCATCAGCAGCAAACACATTCTTCTTCTCGATCCAATCCTCTGCCAATTTTCTCTCTTCTTCTTCCTCTTCTTCTTCGTCGTCGTCATATAAAGCTTCTCTCGTAACGAATTAGATCATTCTTTGTGTCACCACCGACGTTTTTGTACAGCTAATTTTTTTTGTGAAATCCGAGCTTCGTTTTTTTGATCATTTTGTTTACACTTCCAGAGTGATAACGATTCTCTGATCTGTTTCCATGATCGCTCTTCTCTAACTCTCTATTCGATCTTCGACAATTTCTTCTACAACGCCGAAGAGGAAGAAAGAATCTGTGTTTCTTCGTTGTGGCTTATTTCTTTCTCTATTGCTATTTATGTTCCGTAGAAATTTGATCTGGTGAATGCTCCTGCGATAAAATTTCCCTGAGCCAACGCGGCTCGGGGGAGATCTGTTATATCAGCTATGTCTTCATCAACGGACGATGCAGGAACAACAACACATTCTCTTCAGGAATTCAAACTCTTCGAAACTCAATCGGTATAATTACAACTTCCACTTTCAAAATTTGGAATCAGCTACTCTAGTTTTGATTTGAGGCTCTTCTTATAAATGTGTGGACTCTTGTGATGATACTATTTGCAGAACTTTTATATGATTGGTTGGGATGGAAGTGGAGTTTATAGAGTACTAAAGATTGATCGTCTTGATCCATCTGAGCTTAACATTAGTCAAGATTCGACTCATTACACAAAGAAAGAATGTTATGAGTTGCTCAAACGGATACACGAAGGAAATAAAGCTACGGGTGGGCTTAAACTTGTGACTCTTTGTTATGGTATCATTGGTATGTGTTTATCTTGAGTTTGTACAGATGCTTCAGTTGTTGTGTTTACTTTGAGCTTGTTCTCACATTTTGCATCTACTATGATGTCTCAGGCTTTGTTAAATTCTTGGGACCTTACTATATGCTGCTAATAACTGAAAGAAGACACATAGGTGATCTTTTTGGTCACAGTGTCTATGCTGTATCAAAGAGCGAGATAGTTGCCTTGCATAATTCTACTGTACAGTGCAATTTTGCAAATTCAAGAGATGAAAACAGGTTTTTTGAGATTTCTTGTGTTATATTTTCTGTTTCTTCGTTAGTTTACTGTTTTTCTCTGTTCTCCTCGAATACGAAAGTGCAGGTCTTTAGACGTTTTGTCCTTTCCACGTTTTAAATGAGCTGAAGTCATCTATCTAACCTTTACCTTTTCTTATGGTGTTTCCGATTTGTTGATGAACAGATATAAGAGACTCTTGTGTATGGTGGACCTTACGAAAGACTTCTTTTTCAGCTATTCTTACAATGTAATGAGAAGTTACCAGAAGAATGTATGCAATTATGAGACCGGGCATAATCTCTATGAGAAAATGTTTGTCTGGAATGAGTTCTTGACTCGGGGAATCCGACATCATCTACGGAATACCCTGTGGACTGTAGCATTGGTTTATGGTTTCTTCAAGCAGGTGAGAGTTGTATGTTTTTCTGACAGCTCACTGCTAGAAGAAAAGTTCAAAACTGCATCTGTTCTCTTTCTATTACTCTTTTCCTCACAGCAGTGGTCTTTTACATATGTGGATCATTTTTATAAATCACTAATTATATAAGTCCTGTGATGTCTTTTTTTTTTTTTTATCATTTCTTTATTGCACCAAAGGCCTAGTAAGAAGTTTTCTGTTTCACATACGGATTTCTGTCATATATTATCCATTATGACACTGTTGCCGTGTTATATATGTAGTTATGGTATACTGGCATCTTAAATCTCCAATTCCTGGATACTCAAGAACCATGCCTCATTTTACATGTAGGCATCTCTTTCTGAATCTGGGAAGGATTTTAAGATCACCCTTATCGCTAGGCGTTCCCGTCATAATGCTGGAACCAGGTAAACAATTTCTTTCACCCCCTAGTCAGACAATTTAGTAGGTTCTGTGGTAAGCATGTAACTGACACTGCAAGGTGTTCCTCTAGAGACTAAATGTTATTTTTTGCAAATAGAAACTGCATAGTTAGTCATATCTGGATATCTCACTAGAGCATTTCACAATACCTAACAATAGAAGATGTAATATACATCTTATTTGAAATATAACCATTTTTCATAGATATCCTTCTTCCCCTCTCCTAAATTTATTTTCATATTAGGTACTTGAAGCGAGGAGTAAACAGAAATGGTGATGTTGCCAATGATGTCGAGACCGAACAGATAGTGTCTGAAGATGTTCCTGAAGACCACCCTATGCAAATAAGTTCTGTTGTGCAGAATCGTGGCTCAATCCCTCTTTTCTGGTCACAAGAGACCTCACGACTGAATCTAAAGCCAGATATAGTCTGTAAGTTTTGTGGCACTAAAATTTCTGCATTGCTCCCCCACTGTCTCTCCTTTCTCTCTTTCCCCTGTTTGACTGCTTTGATATCAAATGCAGTGTCAAAAAAGGAACCAAACTATGAGGCGACTAGGCTTCACTTTGATAACCTTGTAGAACGATATGGAAACCCCATCATCATTCTGAACTTGATCAAGGTGAGTTGCCTAATCCACCCTACTATCTATTTTGCTGTCATCATTTTATCTTATTCATCCACACAATCAATAGACAAAAGAGAGGAGGCCTAGAGAGTCAATCCTACGAGAAGAGTTTGTTAATGCAATTGACTTTATAAACAAAGATTTACCTGAGGAAAATCGTCTGCGATTCCTCCACTGGGACCTGCACAAACATTTTCGGAGGTATCTGTCGTATACACCCTTATGTTCCAGGTGCTACAATCGTGTGAAAGTCTTTTAATACATTTGTAGATGAAAACCAGTTTTCTGTTTTCTATCCTTCTTCCAGCAAAACAAAAAATGTCTTGGCACTCCTTTGCAAAGTAGCTACCTGCGCATTGATGCTAACCGATTTATTTTACTATCAAGTTACACCAGCCATGACGATTGAGGATTCCATGAGCTTGTCTTCTTCTTCTGAGTAAGTCCTCTAGCTTGAATTCTTCCTTCGCTTCTCTAGAATATCATTTTTTTTTTCCATGTTATATTCTGTGGCGTCTGCTCAATTTCCTGTTCTTCAAAAAGATGAACCTTTTTTATGTAAACTATTGTATTTTCTTGTTAGTGGTGCTATCTCGGTTATAGTCATTGATTATCATCAGTTTAGAAAACTTATTTTAATTGAGAAATAGCATCAACGGCAGGTTGGTAGAGATGATGTAATAATGTTTTAAAAATTGCAGTGCCGACACTGGGGATATATCTCCACACACTAGTTCTGATGATGATAATGGGGACCATGATAGTCTTGAGAAAAAATCTAGTAGGAGTAAGAATATTGCTTATGGAAAATGTGATGTCAAGCCACCCAGGCTTCAGAGTGGCGTTCTTAGGACCAATTGCATTGATTGCCTTGACCGTACAAATGTAGCACAATATGCATACGGTTGGGCTGCTCTTGGGCAGCAGCTTCATGTATTAGGGATTAGAGATGTTCCCGCCATAGAACTTGATGATCCCTTGGCTATTTCGTTAATGGGGTTGTATGAGAGAATGGGTGACACACTAGCTCATCAGTATGGCGGATCCGCAGCCCACAACAAGGTAATGTTAGTTCACAGAAGCATCAATATGGTTTGTCTTGTTCATAGAGTCTTGTAATAAATGTCCTGCTAGAAACAATTGTGATGTGGTTCTTAATTATGTAATTTGCGTTTTTTCTTTACACAATGGTTAACATTTAAAATCATCTGCAATTCTTAGTTGGCAAATGTCAAGTGTCAAAGAAAGGTATTAAGTGAACATTTTGAACCTTATTATGTGGATACATATTGTTGACTCGGGGAATATCTGGTGGGCAATAGGTATTCAGTGAGAGAAGAGGCCAGTGGAGAGCAGCAACTCAGTCACAGGAGTTCTTGAGAACTCTACAACGATATTATAACAACGCATATATGGATGCAGATAAACAAGACGCCATTAATATGTAAGGTGCTTCATATCTCTTTCTAAATATATTTATGTTAAAAACGTTTTCAGGTTTGTAGCTTTTCTGTATGCAGATTTCTTGGCACGTTCCAGCCTGAACAGGGAATGCCAGCAATCTGGGAGTTACGATCAAATTCTCTCTCCAATGGACGAAATGGAGAGATGAACATAGGGAAAGATGAAAGGTAACTTCTGACGATGCAAACTTGAATCCATGTTATCTATTTATAACCTAGTTGAGGTTTCTACTTCAGGAGATTTTAGACGGATAGGATCAACATCCTTTGATATTAGAATGTCATTCTCTAATGTACTTCCATTTTTCATGCTAAGTAACTTTTGTGACCTAGTCTTACCATGATATTTTCTAATTCATGGGATGACCAAACAATTTGGACGAATGGAGTGTTTTTTTAGTTGAGATAGTGGAGTCATGAGAAAAAGAGGATTGGTTTGGTCACTGCATCGAGTTGTATGTTGTTCTAGAAATTTTAGCTGCTGATAGAAATGATTTAGAGCTCAATCTGTTTTTTTTTTTTTTGGTTGTTT
>Ga0041059_1001612_pt1 | contig 17706 bp, 16 predicted proteins | sample AraColnosormetaG_FD_56232 | JGI IMG/M metagenome (GOLD analysis project Ga0041059, IMG submission 56232) | Arabidopsis roots microbial communities from North Carolina, USA - Col MF nosort | ecosystem: Host-associated > Plants > Roots > Unclassified | place: USA: North Carolina | collected...
AAAAAAAAAAAAAAAAAAATCAAAACAGAACAAAAAAAAACGCTAGATTAATTTTTGATAATTAAAAACTGAGGACAAATTGGTTGAAAAAAAAAAACGGATGGCAAAGTTATGTGTCAAACGCATCGTCATCACTCTGTCATGGTCCTAACCATTTGTCAAAATGATGGCCAAATCATAAACTCTATTTAATATTTTTAGTTTATAAAAACTGACGGCGAGGTTTAATACTAAAATGATTAGATGTGTGAAACAAAAACTTGGCAAAATGAAAGTAATGGGAACTGGAAAATGGAAATAGCAAAAGGAGTAATGGTTTAGTGTGAACTTACTAAGCAAGTGGAAAGAAGAAGAAAAACAAAAATTAAATGGGTGTTTACAAAATTTACAATAAACTTTTTTACTATTTATCTTACTCTTGATTTTTTTTTATTGTGAAGCCAGTTAAACAATATCAAATTTCTGTATGTAAAAATAAAAAAATCAGTATGTCAGGTTTACAGCCTAAACTAAATATATGTTTGAATTAATTTAGAAAAGAGGGTTAAAAAAATTGATGTTGTCAATCAAAGTAAATCTTTGTGGACTCCATGCAATATCTTAAGGACAATTCAGAGTGGCTACTGTCAACTATAATTACCAATTTTCAATAACTGTATATCATGTCGTTAGCTATTCATAGAAGCACATATTATATGAATGTCAAAAGTCTTCACTCTTTTGGTTAAGAAATCAAAATTCAAAGAGGCAGAGACAAATTATTGTTACATTCTTAAAATTAATTTGCTTCAGAAATTAAGAGTATAATATCAATAAATGGAACCAAAATTCAAAACAATATTTTACTAAGAAATTGCACCAAAATTTAGATATTATTTTACAGCCAAAGAAGTAAATATTACCAAATTTACAACGCATGGAAGCTTGGAAAATGAGGAAACTACTCAATATTAAATAAACAACAAAGCTAACTAACTTCATTAGCGACCATGAAAAAAGATACAAGTCAAAATTGAGAACAAGAAAAGAACCAAATTATTAGGATTTATTGAAATGAAGATGAATAATATGGGAACTACAAATATTCCTACAACTCAACGGACCGTTAAATTTCATCCATTGGTCTGTTATATCCTCAGCGATCTTAACGGCGTCATAGGCTGTTCCCGAAAGTCCTCTTCTCGTGAAACCCACCGTGTATAGTCCCTTCTCTCCTTTCCATCCGTTAGGAAACGGCGTTTTTGGCATTCCTTCTTTTGTGAAAAAACTATTCTCCTGGAAAATTCAAAAGATGATCATATATATTATTTTTAATTTCTTAAACAAAACTATAAAGATATGAGGGGAGATGAGACAAAGAAAATAAGAAAAAACAAACGAGCTTTTTAGTAGTTTTTATATAGTGAAGAAGGTTTATTCCATTTTGCATGGAGAAAAGAAGAGTTTTGGAGTCTTGCTTGTTCCCTTTGTTGCATGTGTTGTGTCCATATCATAGAAAGCGATGTGTGATTCACTAAATGATAACACTACAAACGTATTATTGTTTAGTTTTTAGTCTATATACCATATCTTTATCATTTTACCATCAGCATCACCGTTATTCTTGAAAACGAAGTTTTTAATTGCATGCATCCGTATGTTGTTGCTTCACATAATTTCATCATCATCACATATACATATACACATTGACATATATATAGCAAGAGAGAGAATATGATAAATAGTATATGCTTAAAAGTACCTTAAGCCAATCGGGTACATTACTCTTATACCCAGTCGCTAATATTATGGAGTCGAATTCAATTTCTTTCCCATTCAGAAACTTTGCCCCGTTCCTCGTTATTTCTTTCACGGCTTGCGTCACCTAATAGTTAATACCCACAAGACAAATCAGTTCAAGTACAAACGCACGCATGCAAACTTTTCATATATCTAACCTTTTAGCTAAAAAGGTAATTTACTCTAGATGGTTAGTATTACTTTAAGAAGAAGAAAAATTATGAACTTACTTTAATTTGTCCTGATCGGATTAAAGAAATGGCACCGACATCAAGAACGGGAGTTTTACCGGTGACGTTCTTTAGCTCAATTGGTCCGGTCTTAGGTCGTCGAAGGCCTAAAAGGTCGGTATTGCCCAACGTAGAATTAGCAAGAAGTAGGAGAAATTTGTCCACCAGCTTTAGAGGAAACCATTTCAGTAGTGTCATGGCTATTCCAAATGTTGATAGACCAAAAAAGTCTCTTGGTAATACATGTACCTGCGTCATTAATTAGACCCGGTTACTACTTATATTAACAAAAGCTTATAGAGTTTAATAATGAGCATGATTAATATTTTACTTACAGAGTTTCTAACGACCATATGAGGCAGAGCATTGTATCTACAAAGATCCAAGCTGACCTCCATACCGGAATTTCCACAACCAACCACCAAAACCTTCCGGTTTGCGAATGCCGAACCGGACTTGTACGCACTGGTGTGAACAACCGGTCCAGTAAACTTCTTTAAACCGGGTATGTTCGGAAACACCGGTTCAGCGTTTTCCCCTGTGGCAACCACCAGCCACGTGGATGTGTATACACCGTCTTGCGTCTTCACATTCCATAGACCAGATGCGTCATCGAACTCTGCTTTCTCGACGGTTTGGTTAAATACCGGTTTGATATTAAACCGGGCAGCGTAGGACTCAACGTAGGAGATGAATAGTTGCTTGGATGGGTATTTGGGGAAGTTTTTAGGGAAAGGCATAAGAGGAAGCTCGCAAAAGTGTTTAGGGAGATGGAGTTTGAGACGGTCGTAGGTTCTTTTTTGCCATAAAGAAGCTAAACAATCGGTTCTCTCGAGGATAACCGATGGTACGCCTCGGTTTGACAAACAAGCCGCTACGGCTAGACCGGAAGGCCCGGCTCCGACGATGATCGGACCAGGAACGAAGATTTGAGTAGGTTCTGATTCTCTACAAGTGCCCATGTCGACTAATAAAAGCGAAAGAGAGAGAGAGAGAGTAAGAAAGAAGAAGAAGGAAGGAAGAGGAAAGTGTCTTTATCTTTCTCTGACGATCACACACACATGCACCTAAGAAGTGTCCTGTTTTAGGGTCTTCTTTTGATTGTTTCTCGGGAAAAACCAAGAAACCAAGTTGGAAATTATATAGAGACCACGTAAGATGAGGTGGTGTAAATGCTCGAGAGTGAGTGAGAGAGAGAGAGAAGGCGTGAGAGAAAAGGAAAGGATTTGTGTGTGTGTGTTTCTCAATAAGTAATGGGGGAGGAGAGAGAGAGAAAAGAGAAGAAGTATTGTGATGTGTATAGTGTAGGGAGTAGAGTAGGTCTAAGAAGGGAAAAATGGTGGAGATATTAAATATTACCACTGGAAAAATCTTTGCCATAGATTCTTTACTATTAGTCAAACTAAATTTCTTTCTACAATTAATGACTATTTTTTTCCCTTTATAATCACTAAGAATTTATTTATATGCGATAATGCGATCCAACATGATTACTATATATTATGGTTAAGATTTTAATTACTTTGATACTTTCGTGAGCAACATATGTTAATAGTGCATTATGTTAAATATAATTCAATTATGTTGTGTATAGTGTACGTTTATTAAAAAAAAAAACAGTTCTATGTTTAGTACAAAAAACATTAAAACAGTGTTGATGTCAGGATGTAAAAGCTAAACATGTCTTTAAACACTAAAACGAACATCCGCTAACTATATTGTAGTATATGATATATGCGTTGACGTGTTTCATGACTTCCATGATCACATTCACATATTCACATTCGTACAATTGTTATAATTAAATCTTTTACCGAAAGTTTGTTGGGGTCAAGTAAGTGGAAACAGAAGATTCATGTCATTAAATTATCAATTAATCAAATATTGTTTACTTTAACAAAGGTTTAGATGACCTTCTTTCCATCATAAGTATTCATCTTCTTTCCAACATAAATTATAGTATACCATATAGATTATTACATTTTCGTGAGAAAGAAAGATACATAATCAAAAGATAACTACTTCTACGCTTTGATTTTGAGGTAGCTGGAGGGATGATATATTCAAGCACAATTAATGAGAATTGCACCAAACACATAATTAATAAGTGGATATGTGGAAAATGTAATTTGACTTGCCACTCCTTCGTTAAATGTCAACTAATGCAGCCGACCTCCACTTCCCCTATGATCTCTATAAGGTTGCAATATCAATATTTAACATATTTTATGCGAAGCCATATTCTTCAAAGCAACTAATTATGGATCATTTAAATCTAGATTGGATTTTATACTGGACGCAACAACATCACATTTACTTATAAATGTACGGCTGATTAAATAGCTGATATTTCGTTTTGTTCAATAGATTCTATAAACTAGTTACTAACAGATATGAACCAAAATTACTTCTATGATATCTTAAAATAATATGCATATAGAATCAAAAATTATAAAAATACGAGATATCATTACTAAAAAAATCCTAAGGATGAAATATTTTTGTATATATATGTATATAGTTTATACTTTATAGGTAAAGAGGAAGAGAAATATTGGGACTTAAATGTTATTTTAATGTGACTTATTTTAGTCAGAAATGTATATATGCGCATGGTAGTTTAAGCTGTAAATTTAATGATGCATTGCATGCTAAACCTCATCTCATCGATTAACGTTTGACCTTATTATGGATACCATTTCACACAGACACAATTGATTAAGACGTAAACGATATCCAACGTAAATGTTTTAACTATATTAACTTGCTTTCTGGGTATTATTTAATCGAAAAATAAACTGTATATACGCTTGACTTGGATGCATATTATTACTACATAGACCCAAATGTTTTGTTTGCTCCAATCAAATAAAAACCTTATTATGGTCAAGAGATGAATGACTTTATCAACAAGATTTAATTAAAATGCCATTTTTTCATGTATCATTCCTATTATTTACGTTAGTACTCCACTTACATATAATCATGACATGTTCAATTTCTTTTACAATCCTTATAGTAAGCAAATAATTTCTAATTAAAACCAAAAAAATATTCTAATTATACGTGAGAAAATCAATATATTGGAATATGATATTTGAAACTAATATAATTATCTTTCTGCATGCATGTATCTCTAGCTAGTTCTAGTAAACACAAAATTTGTGCTAAACTAAAACGCTAGCTAGTTTCAATATATACATATTTTATTAATTAGGTAAACGAAAGATACTTATTCAATAGCAAAAATTCAATCTAGTTCAAATTTTCTTTAACTAGCACTACATAACCGTTTTAAAGATCAGGTGTGCATAAACTTACTTAGCTTGGACGAGAATCAAATGTTTCTTACGTAAAGATAACTTCGAAATCAAACGATTCTATAGACTCATTATTTATGCATGCTTGGTATAATAGAATGGTCCATACATTTTCTTTTGTTAATTCAAATGGTCCTAAAATTCAGTTTAATAGAGCCTAGACTCATGACTAAGCTGGAAGAAAAATACAAGTTATACAAGTGTATCGGCTATACTATTAATCTACTCTATATGCATGTTACATAGTGTATTGATGGTCCCTTTGGTTAGACGAGGAATATTGTGGTCCTTGGATGGATCACCATCAGCAATCTTGTTTACACTATCGATAATGGCAAAAATATGAATATTACAATGTAGACAAAAGAATTTAGGGTCCCATGAAAACGTCATCTTGCTCTGGCCTCTTCTTCCAATTTCTCCTTCTGCATTATCCGACTCAATGCTCTTTGGAACTTTTCTGTCAGGCTTGAATTTGCCCTCAACCTCAATTTTTCTCACCATAGTTACATGACCACACTCATATATACCATATATAGACGCATGCATGTTGGACATCTGAGATAGCTTAACCATAAATTGGAGATGTACGTTAGGATTACCCTCGACATTTGTATTCAGTATGTGTGTAAGTATTCAAATAAGTCATGTACCGACATAAGTCACTGATTCATTACAATTAGATTAATTCATGGTATTTGATATTGTATTATTTGAAACCACTAAAAATAATAATTAAGAAGAGACGATGGAATCTTTTTTCCTTTTCCTTTTTTTTTTCTTCTGAAAATCTTAAACTGTTTTCACTTTTTCTACTATATTTTATCTTGCAAGGCCATGTTAAATGTGATTTTGAAAACATGATATTTTTTTACATAATATCTTATCCAAAGTATGTAGGAGCTAAAATGAGCAACATTACGTAAAATCAGCAACTCGACTCCTCTCATGTCTTTCTTTAAACATTTGTGATTTTAATTTCAATTACAATTACTGTAGTATTACTAATTTTAGTTCCTACAACTATGATGTTCTTTTTAATTGTAGTAGTAAGATAAACAAAAAATAAAAAGAAGTTTAAACGATGGTCCACACTCCACATACCACATACCACATTCTTTACTAATGCATTTTGTGCGACGCATCACATGATTCACTTAGTGTTTTTGTTTTTCTCCAGAATGAACAACTGAAAAAGGTGTATAATACATATGTATAATTGTCCCAAAATATAATAATATGTCTAAAAATAGTATCCACCAATCACCATGTAAGAATCAACGGCTTCTGCGTTGACCATTATATTTAAATATGTCAACCTGTAAATAGAAGACAAAAGCGTCTGTAGTCCAACGGTTAGGATAATTGCCTTCCAAGCAATAGACCCGGGTTCGACTCCCGGCAGACGCAATTTTTTTTTTTTCCTTCCTTTTTGACAGTGAAAACAAATTTTCTCCTGCTTTGTGGATTCTAGGGTCACAAAACTGATTTTTTTCATCATTTTTATATAACTTGTATTTGAAGTATCCATAGTTTCTACATTAACGTTCCAAACAATATGTTCAAGTCTATTAAACACACAATTATTAACATACAACATCTCTCACATCAAATATTTATCACTAGATAAGGGGAGCACAGGAAAAGAATGGCATGTTTCTCTGCTCCAAACCAAAAACGCCATCTCCAATTCCGTCATGATCCAGACCTTGCTTGATACGCCCCAAACGCCTTGCATACAAAACTTGCTCAGAAACAACAGGCAATCTTATTCTCTGATATTCCTCAAGACCCAAACTTACATTCTCAGGTCCACAGTTCTCTAAGCATTTGCCTAGCACTTCCGCATCAAGTATCGACATGTTTGTGCTTCTTAGACCATGAGGGGTCGTGGGATGAGCCGCGTCTCCAACCAACACGATGTTTCCCCAAAAGATTCGTTCTAAAGGGTCAGAGTCGTAAATAACATTAAGGAAAGGATCCTTTGTTTCACTCATGAGTCTCGCTAGTTCGGGGATCCAAATGGTTTCTGCTTCTTGATGCATCTTATTGATCATTTCTTGACTCACTTTTAGAGTAACAGAGTTGCTCTGATATCGTAATTCCATAACAACAACAAAATAGAAATCAAGAAAACTACACTTGTAGACGCATCCTAATCAAAAAGAGAGAGGAATTAGTCTTCTTACTTTCAGGTCAGGCTCTGGTTGATTGACATACCAAATCCAGTTGAGTTTCTTGTTAAAAAGCTCGTAAAACACGCTATGAGTCTGTTCACCGAGATCAAAATACAAGCATTTTCCAAGATCCGGATACACTTTCTTAATCCCACTAACTGTTTCCGAGTTCTCATTCCCTGAGAAATCAAATACACCTCTCCAAGCACAATAACCAGAGTACCTTTCACATAAAACGAAAAAAACAAAATCCTATATGATCAAGTCCACAAAATATCGATAAATGAAGATCACACTCTTATTTCAAACCTCAGTTTAAAGTCAGGCAAGAAAGTTTTCCGAATCGAAGACAAACACCCATCAGCTGCAATAAGTAAGTCTCCTTCAATTTCAACAGTTTCTTGAGTTTCCACAACTAAAGTCTTAACCTTTACATTAGATTCATCTTGTGACATTGTGAAAGACAGAAACTTATGTCCCCAAAGAAACATGGTCTGAGGCAATGCGTTATACAGAAGAGATTGAATATCTGACCAATAAGCTGCTCGGAAATCAAAATCCTCATCTCTTGTTAAAATCCTTGTCACTTTCTTCTCACTATCAGTTGTCTGATTCTACAACAAACCCACAACACACAAAAAAAGTTAAAAACTTTAGGTAGAGCTGGAAAAACTAAACGCCGATTGTTTCAATTGTCGAACTAAACTCAGTGTTCTTATTACCTGATCAATCGAGAGAGGCAAGGTGATTTCATCTAAGAGCTGTGGAGTAGTAAGCCATGATTTGATGATCTGCCGAGCCTGAGGGTCGAGTCCGAGCCCAGCACCAGTAGGACTCCCAACAGGAGGTTCGGAAGATTTCTCGAGAACCAAAACATCCCAGCATGCTAACGTGAGCGAGTGTGCGCAAGATAAGCCTGCTATACTTCCTCCTACTATGATCGCTTTCCCTTTCTTCTTCCCCATCTCATCAAATCAAATGTTTCTTCTGCTTCACAAATTGTTAACGATAAGAGAGAGTTTCAACTTAATGAAACCTCTGGGTGGATAAGAGGATTAGAACTATGTGGGATGATTCCAGGCCCAATATTCCAAGCCCAATCGTTTGGTCATATAAATAAGAAACTGATCTCTGTTGTGCGTCAAAACTATGTATTAGAATTTCATTTTGTCCAGGCCCAGAATGAATTATAGGCCCAATAGTCTATTCTCTCTCCCACGAACATTATTTATAGATTTTTGGGTTTCCCCTAAATCTCGAGCTTTTTCTTCCCTTGATTTCTTTGGTCTCTGTCCGTACGACGTCGAATATCTAGATTGTTCGACGGCGATGGGAGCTGGGAGAGAAGTCAGCGTATCGCTAGATGGAGTCAGAGACAAAAACTTGATGCAGCTTAAGATACTCAACACGGTTTTGTTCCCGGTTCGTTACAACGACAAGTACTACGCCGATGCAATCGCTGCCGGCGAATTCACCAAGCTTGGTTCGTCTTCTTCTTACTTGATTTTTCTTAATTTCTGTCTCTCTTTGCTTTCCCCAGTAATTCCTGCTTAAATTTCTTAATGGGCATGTGCTATTACGATTTCACGGGAATGTGCCTCTGAATCAGAACTAAAATTCATCGAATTTTGGTATTTTTGCTCTCAGATTTCTGTCTTTTTACCTGAGCGAGCATTAGTAGTCGAGTTTGTTCCTTTAATAGGAAAAGTTTGCTTTGGGGGGTTTATGATGAACTGTTCTGTGATTAGGCTTGGTATACTCTACAAAGAAAGTACCTTTTGCAATCCTGCTTTCCTTTGGTTGTTTGTTTAGTTGGTTCACTGGTCATTGTAATAGGTGTGATTATCTGTGTCTTCTCTTTTGTTCGGTTCCGTGAATTTATTTGACTGAGCCATGTTTTATTTAGGTTCAGTACTAGTGTCTGATACTAGGAAGAAGATGATTTTATCGGTAATATTGGTAGAAGCCTTCTTTCTAAGCCTTGAATGGATCGATTTTGTTTGCTTTCTATTGTCTGTTGTTTCGTAATTACCGATTCATGTTTGAACTTTGTGGTTGATGACATTGATGTTGACAAAGTATCATCTTGATCGTTGTTTTAAGTTGTTTGACTATATGAATACTGCATTCTTTTGTTCAACCAAGCAAAATTTTTTGTATGTTAAGCATGTGTACCTTGTAATCTATCGCTGATTGACTTATATTATCTTTCGAGAACATGGTCCAAGACTAATTTTCGTATTCACAGAATTTTTTCAAGCTCACTTTTGTGAAACCCTTGGTTGGAACATCTTTTGCGTCAACTAGTTCTTTAAATGTACAATAAGATGTGATTATGAAAGTCTAAAGACTGTTAACAACGTCTTAAATTTGGTACTAACTATTTCATTGCAGTTGCTTGGGTAGTTATGTTCTTGGTGTTACATATATTTTCTCTAATTTGTGATCAAGGAAAATTCTTCATGTTCTAATAATGGATTGACTTCCTCTCAGCATATTACAATGACATATGTGTTGGAGCTATCGCCTGTCGGCTGGAGAAGAAAGAAAGTGGGGCCATGCGAGTTTATATAATGACGCTTGGTGTTCTTGCACCCTACCGTGGGATTGGCATTGGTAAGTCATAAATCTGCTGTGCAAAACTTGAATACCGACAAAACATGAATAATGAAGAAAACTGTTAGCATGTTGTGTAATTCTGTTGTTTTCCTTACGTTTTAACACATGAGGCCAGCTGTAGTATGTTTATTCTGTAGTTCTCTATTTGAAGTGTCTCCATTTAGAGATTCAAACCACCAAGAAATAGTCCTTAGGGTTTTATGCATATCGTTGTTTTACCGAGAAACTGGAATTATGATTTCCTCCTATATCAAGATTTAAGATCGAATTCCCTGCTTTTAGAAAGAAAAACTCGATGTCTATAATTTGTGTATCTTGTTTTTTTCGTCTTTTGCAGGCTCAAATCTATTGAATCATGTTCTTGACATGTGCTCCAAGCAAAACATGTGTGAGATATACTTGCATGTGCAGACAAACAACGAAGACGCAATCAAGTTCTACAAGAAGTTCGGCTTTGAGATCACAGATACCATACAAAACTATTACATCAACATTGAGCCAAGAGATTGCTACGTTGTCAGCAAGTCCTTTGCTCAATCTGAAGCCAACAAATGATGAAAAATACCAAACTTGGGGAAGCCATTCCTCCCCAGTTTCTTTGTTGCATTCAGTTCAAGATCTATTAATGTTATGATGATCCTTCGGTTTCCGAGTTTTGCTTGTTTTGTTGACCTTAATTTTTCTTACTGATTCTAAATTTATAAATTCCTGGTTATATACTTGCATGATTTCTCTAATGTCCTCTTGGCTTTGGACATTTTCGTTTGGAAAAGTTTTTAACTTTGCAACTCAAAGCTTTACTACCAAGTATCATCGTGTTTGTAAATGTTGGTCTATGAATTTGAGTAAAGAGAGACAATGATTCTTGTTATGAGCTGTAGAATAAAGTAAAGAAAAAAATGAAGAATTTATGACTTGCGTTTTGGCTTGCGTGCCATTTATTCACAGTGAAGACTGGAAGATGTGTTCTTCTTGAATCAAAAAACGGCACGTCTTATGAGTCTCCGTTCATCGGTGTCTGCAATTAAGCACCGGTTCCTCGAGCTTCCTCACTCAATTCGATTGACCAATGCGGCGTTCTCGTTTTGTTGCTCAAGTTTTCTCCGACGTTACCTTCGCTGACGCCTCCACTATCTCTGCTCCAATCTTCACCATGTCTACTCGTGCTCCGGTAAATTTTCTCAGCTATTCTCTTGTTCTATCACTCCCGCTGCGTTGCTTCGGTTACTGGAATATAATTTGTTTCTTACGAAGCAGTACAGAGGTGCCCGAGGACGAGGACGAGGCCGAGGTGGGAGAAGTTTCTCCGATCGTCCGTACAATGATGACGCGGGAAGAGATCAGTTCGTTACTGGAGATTCTCATTTTCAATCAGTTCATGACGCCAATTTCCGATTCCGGCATGGTGAACCTTATCGACAACATCAGCCTCCGCTTGATCAGCGGCAGCAACCACCGTTCAATCAGAATTACGAATTTCGACCTCCGCCGCCGTCACGAGGTCAGTGGCAACAATTCCGTCAACCTAATCAGTTTCCGTCTAATCAAAACTACGCGGCTTGCCCTCCCCCTCCGTTCTATCAAAACCAGATGTCCCGGCCGCCTCCACAGCAGAGCTTTCGTCAACGGCCACGGTCAAAACCTTCAGATTACCGTGAATGGGAATATGCCAAAACGCCACCGTCTCCTGGCTCCGGTAATTTATGCGTGACCATCTCATTTGCTCCGGTATACAATTTTTGATTTGCTTTCTCTTGTCTACAGAAAAGTTTGTTGTTTTATCGTATAATATATTGGCGGATTACCTTGCAAATGATCACTGGAGAAGTCTTTACTTTCACATACCGAGGAATATGTTGAGTTGGGGATGGAGAAAGAGCAAATTAGTGTTCGAGCTTAGCCTATGGTCTGCAGATATAATGTGCCTTCAGGTTATAGTTTCTGCTATATCTTCTTGGTAATTGCTTGTATGAGGGACTAAGGAGACAAAACTTTCTTGCTTTACTATTTTTTTATCATATGTATACAGAATGTATCTTCCATATGTATAGTAATCTAAAATTATTTTGTATATGTCAGGAAGTTGATAAATTTCAGGACTTAGAGGAGGAGATGAAGCACCGGGGATATAGTGCTATTTGGAAGGTAGGTTTGTTGAAAACTTTTAGTTGTCTTGAGTTTGTATTCTCTACGGACTCTCTTGGAGTAAAGATTAAATGGTATGCATCATAAGAACTAGGCTTCAAATGTGGGGTTAACTCTATTTTATAAAACTGTAGATGCGGACTGGTAATGCTGTTGACGGATGTGCAATATTTTGGCGATCCAATAGGTTTGATTCCCTTGCTCTTCCTTGTGTGGATCAGTCTGGAATCTTGTTTAGGATTTCATTGTTATCATATTAGATTCAAGTTGGTTCACGAGGAAAGCATCCAGTTCAATCAACTTGGTCTCCGAGATAACGTTGCTCAAATATGTGTGCTTGAGGTAATATGGATACCTTATGTTGATAGTGACTTATATACATTTGCCTCTTTGCCCTAAATTAAATTTGCTCTGTGTAGACATTGTTGACTTCACATACAAAAGAAAATGAGACCCCTCCACCTGAAAGGTAACTTAAAAGTATCTGTAAATGTTACTATCATATCATTTTATGGGTGGATAATTTCACTAGGAAGTGGCCGATTTTCTTCAGATTTCAGTGGTTTTCTGTATGGACTATACTTTGTGGGTGGGTTGAAGTGAATTACCAATTTCTTTTACAGCTCTGCTGGTTCCCATCGAGTTGTCATTTGTAACATTCACGTGCTTTTTAATCCTAAAAGAGGAGACTTTAAACTTGGTCAGGTACTTTCCTTTAATGCCATATTCTAGTTTGTAGAAATCTTTTGCCAAACGACAGTTTTACTCTCTGGTTTAACTCTGTCTATACGCTATGAACATGTATAAGTGTTAGGTGTTTGAGATAAAACTTTTGAAACCAAACGCTTCGCCCCTTGCTTAACTTGGTTTCTTTAACTGTTTCCATTTATCATCTATGTATTTATCTCTGTTACGTAGGTCAGAACACTCTTAGATAAAGCTCATGCTGTTTCAAAACTCTGGGATGATGCGCCTATTGTTCTTTGTGGGGATTTCAATTGTACACCAAAGGTAGGACAATCTTACCTTAACCAGTTTGTATACCCCAAAAAACTTGTTTTGTGACATGGTCATAACATTCTTCCACCTGGTTGCAGAGTCCTTTGTACAACTTTATTTCAGACCGGAAGGTAAAGCTTCATTGTTAGGAAAGTCCTTCACCTATTCGCAACATTATATATATGGTTCACATTGTGTCTTGTGCTGCTCTCTGCAGTTGGATTTGTCTGGTTTGGCCAGAGACAAAGTTTCGGGGCAAGTTTCTGCTGAGTTTCGTCCACCAAGGCCAGAAAATTATACAACGAGGTAGAGCAAACTCACCAAGTTCTTCGACATCATTAAGTATATGGTTATGCAACTTAACACCTCCATGTCTACCCTAGAATATCGGGTTCTACTCTGCTTTTGCAATTGTCAGCATGGTTGATAGGCCTCCTCAATTTTCCAGGTATCAGTCCGCCAACAAATCTCCACAAGGTCAAGTTCAACCACCAAATTTGATCACAAATGCTCATATGGAGAATAACTCCAACATAGATGTTGGAACGGCCCCCTCCGAGAAGACATCTGAGCTTCCATGTGGTGATACAATTCTTGCTGGTCACGAAGCCACCTCCAGCTCTGACCAAGTATTACCATGCGAGAATATGGCCTCAGATTGTCAGTTTGGAATAGAAAACAGAAAACCTGATGATTCCGGGAATCTCTCGACAGCTGAAGATCTTTCTTCACTAACCATATCAGATACAGAACCTCAACATGCTTCCAGTGCTAGAGAAGATTTGAATACAGATCGTTCTGTAAGTTCCGGTTTATCAGAAACAGAGCAAACTCCTGAGGAAATATGTTCCAGTGATCAAGATATTTCATCTAGTCTCTCCACCAAGGTTGACACTTTTGTGGCTGAAATGAAACTAGATGGCTTAAAATTGGACGAACCAGTAGTATTCGCGCAAGATGAAGAAAGTTTAGGTGAAGATGGGGAAACCTTTTTGGCTAAGCTACACGATAACAATGAAAACTTGAGTCAAAAAGGGGAACTTGTGAGTGAAGTTCCACTTAAATGGAGTTCTGAAGCTTTAAATAGTGACAAAATCACTTATAGTCCATCCTCTTGGACTCCAATGGAGATAGCAACTGCAACTGGTGACCCAGAGAGAACTACGGTTGAACATGCTCTGGAGCTTAAAAGCACATACTCAGAAGTGGAGGTATTGTAATATATCCTCCCTACAGTTTTTCCCTTTTATCTTCTGTTTCTTGAGAAATTATATCCTTAGGAAGCTGTTGAAATTTGTGGTTAGGGTCAAGCAAACACAAGGGATGAAAACGGAGAACCTGTAGTGACCAGTTATCACAGATGTTTCATGGGGACAGTTGACTACATATGGTATTAGCATTAGAAGCAAAACCATTTGTGACAAACCTTAAAATTAGATTACTTCATTATTGTAAATTATGCGCGTTTTGACATATTCTCATGTTTGATTTCTGGTTTGGGTTAGGCGGTCGGAAGGTCTTCAAACAGTGCGTGTGCTTGCTCCAATACCAAAGCAAGCAATGCAGTGGACTCCAGGCTTCCCGACTCCTGTAAAATCCCATGATATTCTTATATAGCCTACCTTTTTAACTGAATTGTTTACAAAACTTTTTTATGTTTGTATTTCTGGTTTGTTACAGAAATGGGGAAGCGATCACATTGCACTGGTTTCAGAGTTGGCCTTCTGCAGCAGCAAAACTCTGCCCAAAAGCTGATATTAAACTGGTGGTGAGTTCATTAGAAATCTAAGAAAGTGTAAAGAGATTAGATGGTTGAGGTCTTGGGTTCAAAGCACATCCTTGTTGCAATGTTTGTGCTCTGAAGGTCGCCAATAGCTTATTTTATATCCCAGCAAAACATCTAAGAGTAAACTTTTACAGAATCTCATAGGCTCTAGTTTTGTATTTTTCTCTATCATATTTTACAGTGACAAATTATATTTGAGTTTTTCTTTTTGGGCGACACTCGATTTCAGAAAATCTGCTATAAAAGTTTAAAGCATGCTTCTTGATTTTAAATAGCTTCAATTGTTAACCCCTAACTCTTTCAGCTTTAGTCTAGACTGACTCTTTCAATTATTACAAATAAACACCTAGCATTTATCCATGTCCCTGTGTCCAATATAAGGACATCTCACATTAGGACCTAATCCCTGCAATATAATTCAGAGCATCCAAAACTTCTTGCATCAATGGTCGTTTCTTCTTGTCCCGATTGGTGCATCTTTGGATGAGTGTGACAATCTTTGTGGCCGCATCCACAGGATAATCGCTTCCTATTCGGGGGTCGATTATTTCCCCAATCTTATAATTATCGGGCAAGAAAGACCCAGTCCAATCTGAGCTTTGATTCTTCAAAGCTGTTGATCTATCTTGTGAACCAACTAAAAGCTCAAGCAAGATCACGCCAAATATGTCCTATCAATCAATAAGTACACAACACATATAGAGACAAAAGAAAAATTTAAATATGTTGAGTAAAAAAAAAAAGACAGACTTTACTTACCACCCACTCTTGTAGAGCCTGTGAACTGCCATGAAGATATTCGACAACAGAAACAGGGGTACCGGTTTTAGTTCTTGATGGTGCAAATGTGGTGTTATCGATGTAGCCCTTGTAGAATGATCGAATATAGTGATCATCGCGAATTACGACCCTGTCTTGTCTGGATTTCTTCGTTGCTTTCATCCATTCCTTGAAACTGAAGACTCTCAGATTCTCGCTTTGTGCCTCCACTTCTTCATATTACATATATAGACTTGAGTTACGTATTTTAAAAACATTACATGTAAACAATTGTAAAGTGAATTTATAAAACAGAGATGTACCTGGAATTAGAGGGACGGTGAGAGGCTGGTAAGCAAAAGAAGAAGGTTGTTGCTTGAAAGGCTTGACAATGTTTCCCATTGTTGAAGATACAAGGGTTCAAGGCTTGTTTCTCAATCTCTTTGGCTCTCAAAATCGGAATGGAATTCACAAGATACTTACTTCTGGTTTCAAGACATCTTGTTGGATTTTAAAGAGGTCAAAAAAATTCAACGCTTTGAAAAAGTTATGTTGAGACAGAAAAAGAAACAACCACTATTGATGACAGCAGTACTAGTTACTAAGCTCGGGGAAAAATTCTTAAAATCAAGTAAAGAATCTCAGAAAAGTGGCAAGACTCAGTTTTAGTAAGTTATTGACTTATATTGCTTTAGTTGATTACAACTTTTTCTGTAAGACACAAGTAAACAATTTCAGAAAAAGTGTTGTCAATTTCAGTAAGTTATTGACTTATTGCTTAGTTGATTATAAATACAGAGGCTCTAAATGGAACTTTGAAACGTATAGGGCACAGAAGAACAGTTGTTATTTTTGAGTAAAAATGTACAAAAAGACAAAACCAAAAACGCGTTTATTTGCTTTCCTTCTCTTCTAGTAAGCTGAACTGAAAAGCTATTTGAATATATATTTTTACTCTTTTTTCTCTTTGTAAATTCTAATAATCGAACAAAATATAACGAATTTTCCATATAAAAACAAGTCATTGGTGATATATTAATTTGTCTGTAAAACGTATTTCATTAAGATTTGTGTTTTTTCAAGTTACAACTGAAAAAATAAAAATATAGCATCCATTTGAATTTATTTTATAAAAATAAATAATTCTTTATTAAATAGCAAATAACTTTTCTCATTTTTTTTTGTAAATATTCTCTTTTCTATACACTAAAGTCTTTACAATATCACATATTTCATTGATTTTATTTCATTGACTATGTAAAGATATTCATTTATATATACAATTAGTATTTTTTTTAATTGAAAGTTAGTACTAGTATGTGACTCTGTGGGTCGATCCATTGGCTGGCCCACGAGGTCCACTACTTAACCGGTCTGAAAGTTTTATGTACATACCGCATAAGAGACCGGTAAACAGAGCGCTCTGTTTTTGTTTCGTTCCTAGGGTTTTAACAAATTGAAGGATTTTCTAGGGTTTGGTTCCATTGGTCTGTTTCAATTGTTTGTGTACGTAAGATATAGACAAGATCATTGGGTATTCTGATGATGAATTGCTCGTGAAGATCTTATCGTTTCTTCCAACAAAAGTTGCTGTAAGCACGAGTATTTTGCCAAAACTTGACTACGATAACACCGTCAATTTTGATATGGAGAAAAGCAAGAGGATGGAGCTTTTTATTGACAGGAATCTGCCAGCTTGTGTCTCAAGTCTATCTGTTCATCTAATCAACCTAAATGTATCAAATTTTGGGTTGACATTGCAGTTTCACGGTGTTTGCGTGAGCTAAGTGTTACTTATTATAGGAGAACATTGATCAGGAACTATGCATTACTGCCGAGTAGTTTGTATACTTGCAAATCTCTAGTGACATTTTTTTTTTTTTTTTTTTTTA